>Ga0101941_1000746_pt1 | contig 40982 bp, 45 predicted proteins | sample DewCreD2012metaG_3_FD_75242 | JGI IMG/M metagenome (GOLD analysis project Ga0101941, IMG submission 75242) | Hot spring sediment bacterial and archeal communities from British Columbia, Canada, to study Microbial Dark Matter (Phase II) - Dewar... ... | reverse complement strand
GCCGTGGAGACCCGGTGGTCCGGCCCGAGCGCGTCCAGGAGCGCCATCGAGAGGAGCAGCTTCTCGTTGGAGGCCGGCGTCCGGGGCGCCGCGTCGAGGTGCCGGTAGAGGAACACCCCGTCGTCGGCCACGGCGACCGAGACGCTCCGCCCGGCGACGAGCCCGTCGACCCGGGCCATCCAGGCCGCCCGGACGACCTCGACCGCGGCCTCCCCGGCGCCCGCCGCGTTCCCCGGGTCCCCCGGCCAGGAGGCGCGGAGCAGCGCCGTTCCCAGGTCGTCGAAGCCGAAGCAGGGGCGGAACCCCGCCCGGGACCCGTCCCCCAGGGCCTCCCTCCCCACCTCGACCCACCGGTCGCCGCGGCGGAGCTCGAGGACGACGGGGCCGCCCGGCTTGGGCGGTTCCACGGAGACCACGACCCGCGGGCACGCGCCGGCCCGGGCCGAGGAGGGTGCCGCGAGCTCCACGCGGGCCGCGACCTCCACCGCGACCTCCGGGGAGGACACGGCGGGGCACGGCGGGGCGGCCGGGAACGTCGCCCGGTAGCGGGCCGAGGCGGCGGGCGAGATCGTGAACGAGAACCCGCCCGCCGGGTCGGTGGTCCCCGCCGCCTGCGGCGACCAGGCGGCCGCGCCCGCGGGGAGCGTCTCGAGCACCACCTCCCGCCCGGCCGTGCAGGACGGGCCCGCGTCCAGGCCCCCGGAGAGGGCGACGGGCTCGCCCACCACGAGCCGGGCGGGATCCGCGGCGAGCGTCGCCGTCCCCTCCCCGGCGAGCGCGACCGGGGCGGGGTGCCAGAGGACGACCGCGACCAGGGCCACCCAGGCCGCGCGGAGGAGCCGCCGGCCCTTCCCGCGCTCCCTCCGAACGAGGTGGCGCCTCGTGCTCGCCCCCGCGCCTCGCACCCGGCCCCGCATCATGCCCCAGGTCCTCGCGGGATGGAACGAGCCTCTCCCCGACCCCGCGGTCGCCTCCCCCCGCCGCGCGGGCTAGGGTCGGCTCCGGCGATGGCGACCTGGCCCGCCACCGAGGAGGAGCTCGAGGCGCTCCAACGCGAGCTGGCCCTGGCCGCCGACGCCGCCCCCCGGTGGCTCCCCCCGCCCGGCCCCCTCGCCGTGGCCGGCGTCTTCTGCGCCTCGCCCACCGGTTCCTCGGGCCGGGCCGGGGAGCCCATGTGGGCCGCGGCCGTCCTCCTCCGCGAGGGACGGGAGCCCCGGCGGGCGGTGGCCCGGGGGACGGCCCCCGCCCCCTACCGCCCCGGGTTCCTCGCCCTCCGGGAGGGCGCGCTCCTCGAGCGCGCGGTGCGGGGCCTGGACGAGCCCCCCGACGTCCTCCTGACGAACGCGACCGGGCGCGACCACCCGCGCCGGGCCGGCCTCGCCCTCCACCTCGGCGCCGTCCTGGACCTCCCCACGGTGGGCGTCACCGACCGCCCGCTCCTCGCGAGCCCGGCCGAGCCAGGGCCGGCGCGGGGCGACCGCGTCCCGCTGCTCCTCGACCGCGAGCCGGTGGCGGCCGCGGTGCGGACCCGGGCGGGCGCCCGCCCGGTGGTGGCCCACGCCGCGTGGCGCACCGGCGTGCGGGAGGCGGTCGCGGTGGTGCTCGCCTCCTCCGGCCCGGCCCGCACGCCCGAGCCGCTCCGGCTGGCCCGGCGCCTGGCGCGGGTGGCGCGGGCCGCCGACGAGGGCAGGCTCCCGCCGGGCTCGCGCGACGCGCCGCCCCCCACGGACCGGTAGGCCCCGCCCCGTCCGCCCCACGGGCCCCTCGGTAGACTCGGCGGCCGTGGAGACGTGGGAGGCGATCCGGACCCTGCGGGCGGTGCGCCGCTACCAGGACCGCCCGATCCCGGCCGATGACCTCGAGCTGATCGTCGACGCCGGCCGACGCGCGCCCAGCTCCATGAACCTCCAGCGGTGGGCGTTCGTGGTCTCGACGGACCGGGCGACCCTCGGCGTGCTGGGGAGCCTGGGGCCCTACACGAGGCACGTGCGGCGCGCGGCCGCGGCGATCGCGCTCCTCACCCCGGAGGGGCGGGACGAGGAGGAGCGGGGATCGATCGCGTTCGACCTCGGCCAGTGCATGCAGAACATGCTCCTCGCCGCCTGGGACCGGGGCATCGGGGGGTCCCACGCCTGTCCCGCCGACCCCTACCTCGCCCGGGAGCTGCTCGGCTACCCCGAGGGCTGGCGGTGCGACTACCTGCTCGCGCTCGGCTACCCCGCCCGTCGGCCGTCGAGGGAGGGGCGGCGGAAGCCGCTCGAGGAGGTCCTCCACCGCGAGCGGTGGTGAGGCGGCCCCCGTCGCCGTCCCCTCCGCCACCGGGGAGGGCGGCGGACCGGCGGCCCGCCGTCGACGTCACGCGGCGAAGAGCACGGCGAGCCAGGCGTGGACGCGCCACCCCGGCGCCAGGCTCTCGAGCTCCGAGGGCTCGACGCGGAGGGCCCGCCACCCCCGGGCGAACGCGGCGGCGATCTCCTCCCGGGCCACCGCCCGGGGCCCGTAGCCCCAGGGGTTCCGCTCGCTCCAGCACAGGAGGACGCACCGGCCGCCGACGGGCAGCACCCCGCGGTAGGCGTCGGGGAGGGCGGCGCGGCCCGTCTCGTCCAGGCTGTGGAACAGGCCGACGTCGAGCACCGTGTCGAACGTCCGTCCGAGCTCCGCGGCCCGCAGGGCGTCGTGGACCAGGAACCGGGCCGCGGAGCGGCGGGCGCGGGCCTTGGCCCGGGCCCGGGCGATCGCCGCGGGCACCACGTCGATCCCCAGCACCTCGTGCCCCCGGGCCGCGAGGAAGAGGGCGTGCTCGCCCGTCCCGCAGCCGGCGTCGAGCACCGAGCCGACGATGGCCCCCTCCCGGGCCAGCCGGACCACGGGCCGCTGGGGCCGGCCGATGTCCCAGGTCGGGCGGCCCTCGTAGGCGACCTCGAAGAACCGGCTCGCGGGCGCTCTCATCCGTGGCAGCGGGTGCGGCCGCGGTCCAGCACATCCCCGCCGACCGCGACGAACGCCCACTCGTAGCCGCCAGGGCGGAGCACCATCCGCAGCACGCCGAACCGGCCCGCGATCCTGGCCTGCGAGCCCGGGATGGGGTCCCCGAACCCGTAGTGGGACCGACCGCCGGTCCCCACCACGAACTGCCGGATCCCCGAGGGGTCGGGCCGCCCCGCGGGGTCCATCCGGGCGAACCGCTCGTAGTTGTGCTCGTGCCCGTTCAGGACGACGTCGACGCCCTCCGCGTACAGGACCTCCCAGAGCGCCGCCAGGTCCTCGTCGGAGCCGTGCTGGGTGCCCGACGACCAGCGGGGGTGGTGCCAGTAGGCGAGCTCGCAGGCGTGATCGTCGGCGCGGAGGTCCTCGCGGACCCAGGCGAGCTGGGCGTCGGAGATGGTCCCGGGGCCCGAGTTGAGCGCCAGGAGGTGCCATCGCCCGAGGTCGAAGCTGTAGTAACCGCCGGCCCTGCGGTGGGCCCGGCGGCCGAAGTAGCGGAAGTACCCCGCCGCCCCCGGGACGCCGTAGTCGTGGTTCCCGGGGGTGGGCCGGGTGATATGCAGGAACGCCCCCCACGTCGGGTCGTAGGAGGCCAGGAAGTCCGCGTACCCCCCGTCCGGGTACTGGTCGTCGCCGAGCGTGAGGACCGCCCGCGGGTCGATCCGCCGGATCAGCCGGGCCGTCCCGATCTGGCCCTCGCACGGCTCGCCGCCGCAGGCGATGTCGCCCGCGGCCACGATCACGACGCCCCGGCCCGCCGGCCCGAGGTCGCGGAGGCGCTCCCCGGTCGATGCGGGGGCGGGGGGTTCCCGGCAGGACGCGAAGACGAGCGCGAGGAGGACGGCGACGGTGCCGCGGCTCGTTCCCAGCACGACCTCCGGGCGAAGCAAGGGCCCACCTCGGGTTGAGGGCCGCCGTATCGAGCGGAACCGCCCACGGGACCCGCGCGCCCGGAGGGACTCGAACCCCCAACCTTCAGATCCGTAGTCTGACGCTCTGTCCAGTTGAGCTACGGGCGCAGCGGAGACGGCGCGATTCGAACGCGCGAGGGAGCTTTCGCCCCCTAACCGCTTAGCAGGCGGCTGCTTTCGGCCACTCAGCCACGTCTCCGCCCTCGATGCTAGCGGAACCCGACCGGCCGGCCCAACCCTCCGTGGATGGCTCGGCCCCGTCCCGCCGGAGTCTCCGTCCGTCAGGTCCCGAGGACCGTCCACCCCGACGGCCGAGCACCGGCTACCGCTCCACGCGGCCGGCCCGGTCGAGGAGCTCGAGCGTGCGGTCGATGGGGAGGGCGTGGAGCGTGTTCCCGTCCCGGCCCACGGTCGTGGTCGCGGCGAACAGCGCGTTGACGACGGCCTCCTCCACCGCCTCGACGGTGGCAGCGAAGAGCGGGCTGAAGACGCTCGGCCCGTGGCGGCCGTCGAGGAGAGCGCGGACCGCGACGGTCCCGTCGGCGCTGTCGCGGGGGAGGGCCTGGGCCGTGGAGAACGCGAGCATCAGCTCCCCGGACGTGTCGTTCGCGTTCGAGCCGCCGCGGGCGAGGCCGAGGGCGGCGCGCACGGCGAGCCGGCGGACCTGGTGCGGGAGCAGGGGCGCGTCGGTCGCCACCACGCAGACGCAGGAGCCCTCGGGCGGCCCCGGGTCCTCCACCGCGCCCGGCTCCTCCGGCATCAGATCCGTGATCCCCCGACCGACCGGCACGCCGTCGATCCGGAGGTCGGGCCGCCGGCCGTGGTTGGTGAGCACCAGGGCACCGACCGTGTACCCGCCGACGTCCTCGGGGATCACGCGCGAGGCCGTCCCGATACCGCCCTTGAACCCGAAGCACTGCATCCCGGTGCCGGCCCCCACGCACCCCTCCTCCACCTCGTGGCCCGGGGACGCGGCGGCCGCCGCATCGAGCGCCGCCCAGACGTCCTCCTCGGCGAGCGGCCAGCTCCACACGTCGTTGAGGAACGAGTCGTCGCACTCCGAGACCACCGGCATGTACCCCTCCTCGGTCCCCGGGTGCCGCGCGATCCAGCGGGCGGCGGCGTCGTAGGCCCGGCCGATGAACATGCTGGAGGTGAGCACGATCGGGGTCTGGAGGATCCCCCACTCGTTGAGCTGGTAGGCGCCGATCATCTCCCCGTAGCCGTTCAGCACGTGCGTCCCCGCGTACACGCGCTCCTCCCAGGGGAGCCCGGTGGTCGGGAACACCGCCGTCACGCCGGTGCGCACGCCGGGGTCGCGCACCACCGTGGCGTGGCCGACCCGCACGCCCGAGACGTCGGTGATCGCGTTCCGCGGACCCGTGGGGAACCGGCCGATCCGCACGCCGTGGTCGCGAGCCCTCCCCCGTTCCATGCGCCCTCCTTCCGCTCTTCCGCACCGGTCGGCGGTCCGCCCTCGCCGGCCGCCGCCCGAGGCAGTATCGGCCAGGCCCGGGTCCCGGGTGATGCCCGCCGCCCGGTCGGGTACGATGCCGACCCGCAGGTCATGGGCATCCTCGCGCTCGGGGTCTCCTTCCGCTCCGCCCCCATCGAGCTGCTCGAGCGGCTCGCCTTCGACGACGACGCCCTCCACAAGGCCTACCGGCGGGCCAGGGACCTCGAGGAGCTCGACGAGGCGGTGATCCTCTCGACCTGCAACCGGGTCGAGGTCTACGGGGCGGTGGGCTCCTACCACGGTGGGTTCCTCGCCTTGAAGCGGCTCCTGTGCGAGGGGCGCGACGTCGACCCCGACCGGGTCGCCGAGCCGCTCTACGCTCATTGGCAGGAGCAGGCCGCCGAACACCTCTCGAGGGTCGCCGCCGGGCTCGACTCGATGGTCCTCGGCGAACCGCAGATTCTCGCCCAGGTCCGGGAGGCGCACCGGCGGGCGCGGGAGGAGGGGGCTGCCGGCGCGGGCCTCGGCGCCGTCTTCCAGGCGGCGCTCCGCGCCGGCCGACGGGTCCGGGCGGAGACCGCCATCGGCGCCGCCCCCGATGCGTTCGTCGCGGCCGGGGCGGACCTCGCGGAGGAGTGGCTCGGGGGGCTCGTGGGTCGGACCGCGGTCGTGGTCGGCGCGGGGCGGATGTCCTCGCTCGCCGTCCGGCACCTCCGGGCGCGCGGGCTGGCGCACGTGCGGGTGCTGAACCGGAACGTGGACCGCGCCCGCCGCCTCGCCGAGCGGGCGGGGGCCGAGCCCGGCGACCTGGCGAGGCTCCCCGCGGCCCTCGCCGAGGCCGACCTCGTGGTCTGCGCCACCGGGGCCACCGGGATGGTGATCGACGGGCCGACGGTCGTCGGAGCCATGGCGGCTCGTCCCTCTCGCCGGCTCTTCGTCCTCGACCTCGCGGTGCCGCGCGACGTGGACCCGGCCGTCGCCTCGCTCCCCGGCGTCCGCCTCGCCGATCTCGAGGCGCTTCGGGGCCGGTTCGCCGAGCGCGAGCGCGACGTCGCGGGGGAGCTCGATCGCGCCCGGGCCATCGTGGCCCAGGAGGTCCGCAGGTTCCAGCTCCGTCGCCGAGCGGAGCGCCTGGCCCCGCTGATCGCGGCCCTCCGCGAGCGCGGGGAGCGGGCCGCGGCCCAGGAGATCGCGCGGTTCCGTTCGCGGCTCGCCGGCCTCGAGCCCGAGGAGCGGGAGGCCGTGGAGGCCCTGGCACGCGGCATCGTGGCCAAGCTCCTCCACGAGCCGATCGTGCGGCTCAAGGAGCTCTCGGGGCCGGGGACGGACCTCCGGCACGCCCGGCTCCTGGCCGAGCTGTTCGGCCTGGAGCCTCCGGGCTGACGTGCATCTCCGGATCGGGACCCGGCGGTCGCGGCTGGCGCTCGCCCAGGCCGAGGAGGTGCGGGCCCGCCTGCGGGAGCGGGGCATCGAAGCCGAGCTCGTGCCGATGCTCACCTCGGGCGACCGTGGGGCCCGGGCCGATCTCTCCAAGGCCGGCCTGAAGGGGCTGTTCGTGGCGGAGATCGTCCGGGCGCTCCAGGCCGGCGAGGTGGACCTCGCGGTCCACTCGGCGAAGGACCTCCCGAGCGAGGACCCCGAGGGCGTGGTGGTCGCCGCCGTCCCCCCGCGCGCCCCGGCGTTCGACGTCCTGGTAACCCGGGACGGGGAGCTGCCCGAGGGCGGGACGATCGGGACCTCGAGCCTCCGCCGCCGCGCGCTCCTGCGCTCTGCGACCCCGTACCGCGAGCCCCGGGCCCGGTTCGCCGACCTCCGGGGGAACGTGGACACGCGCCTGCGGAAGCTCGCCGATGGGGAGGTCGACGGGTTGGTGCTGGCCGCGGCCGGCCTGCTCCGCCTGGGCCTGTGGCCGGGCGGGCCCGCCGGAGTCCGGCCGGACGTGGCGATCCACGCCGACATCCGCCTGGAGGCGGAGGGGAGGCCCCACGCGCGACGGGTCCCCATCGTGCCGGCCCCGGGCCAGGGGTGCCTCGCGGTGCAGGCCCGCGCCGACGACGCCCGGGCCCGGGAGGCGGCGGCCGCGTTGGACGACCCGGCGAGCCGCGATGCCCTCGCCGCGGAGCGCGCCGTGGTGCGGGCGCTGGGCGGGGGATGCGCGCTCCCCCTCGGTGCGAACGCCCGCCGGGAGCCCGACGGCCGCCTGTTCCTGGAGGCGATCGTCGCCACGCCGGAGGGCGACCGCACGGCCGCGGCCGACGCCCGAGGCGAGGAACCGGGGGCGGTCGCCGCCGAGGTCGTCGCGCGGCTCCGGGAGCGCGGCGCGGGCGAGATCCTGGCCCACGCGCGAGGGGAGGGCTAGCCGGTGTCTCGCCGCGAGCGGCCGCTCGCCGGGAGGGTCGTGCTCGTGACCCGCCCGCGCGACCAGGCCGAGGAGCTCGTCGGGCTCCTCGAGGCCAGGGGGGCGGAGGCGATCGTGGCCCCGACCATCGAGGTCGTCCCCGTCCGGTCCCGCCGCCTCGACCGCGCCCTCGAGGAGCTCCTGGCCGGGGGGTTCTCCTGGGTCGTCCTCACCAGTCGGAACGGGGTGGAGGCGCTCGACGCGCGCCTCCGGGAACGCGGCGCCAGGCTCGCCGAAGCCCGGGCCCGCGTCGCCGCGGTCGGCGAAGGGACCGCGGACGCGCTCCGGGAGCGCGGCGTCCGGCCGGCCCTGGTCCCCCGGACGTTCACCACGGAGGCGCTGGCGCGCGCCTTCCCCCGGGGGGAGGGCCGGGTCCTCCTGGCCCGGGCCGACGTCGCGCCGCCGGGCCTCGAGGAGGCCATCGCGGCCAAGGGCTGGACGCCGGTCCGGGTGGACGCCTACCGGACGCGCTTCCCCCGGACGCTGCCGGCCGAGGCCCGGGCCGCGCTCCGCGCCGGCAGGGTCGACGCCGTCACGTTCACGAGCGCGTCGACGGTCCGCGGGTTGGTCCGGCTCCTGGGGGCGACCCGGGGGAACCCCAGGGTCGTCTGCATCGGCCCGGTCACCGCCCGCGCGGCGCGGGAGGCCGGGTTCACGGTCCACGCGGTGGCGCGCCCCCACACGTTAGAGGGCCTCGCGGCGGCCGTGGAACGGGCGCTCCAACCCCGTCGCGCTCGGAAGCGGTGAGCACCCCCCTCCGGCTCGACGGATCGGTGGGGACCGCGTGATCCGCCGATCGATGGTCCTTCTGCTGCTGGGTGGCGTCGCGGCGTCTACGCTCTCGGCGCTCCAGCTGATCCACGTGCTGGGTCGCCGGTACGCGCCGCGGGACCTCCCGGTCTGCCGGGTCGCCACCCGGGAACGCGTCCTCGCCTTCACCTTCGACGATGGCCCCGACCCCAGTTACACATCTGCCGTCCTCGATCTCCTCTCGCCCGTCGGAGGCCGCGCGACCTTCTTCGTCATCGGACGGAAGGCCGTCGCCTACCCGGAGCTCGTCCTCGAGGAGGTCCGACGCGGCATGGAGGTCGGGAACCATCCATGGTCCCACCGCCCGCTCGGGGAACGTTCCACCGATGCCGTACGACGGGACCTCGGTCGCGCCCGACGAGCATGCGAACGCCGTGCCAGTGATGCGAGCTGGATGCTTACATCTCGACCGTGGCGAGGAACATCCAGATGCGAGGCGTACCGGAGGAGATCCACCGGACGCTCCGCGCGCGAGCGGCGGCCGCCGGCATGTCGCTGTCGGACTATCTCCTCGCCGAGATCACCCGGGTCGCCGAGCGGCCCCCCGTAGCCGACGTCCTCGCCCGGGCCGACGCCCGAGCGGGCGACGCACCGCTCCGCGAGATCGTGAGCGCGGTTCGCGAGGCGCGCGACGGCCGGTGATCGTCGTCGACACCTCCGCGGTCCTCGCCGCCCTGTTCGCGCGTCCGGTGGACCCCCACCTCCACGCACGGATCGCAGGGGACGGTGACCTCCACGCGCCCCATCTGCTCGACATCGAGTTCCTCCACGCGCTCCGACGGCTCGTGGGATCCCGCACCCTTAGCCTCGACCGGGCCGATGACGCCAGGCGCGACCTCGCCGACCTCACGCTCGTCCGGTACCCCCACCACCCTCTGGCAGCGCGGATCTGGGAGCTGCGGGGGTCGTTGACGGCCTCTGACGCCGCGTTCGTCGCGCTCGCGGAGGCGCTCGGGGTTCCCCTCGTCACCTGCGACGGACGTCTCGCTCGGGCGGCCCGGCGGCTCGTCCAGGTGGAACTCCACGGCGGCGGGCCCCGTCACGCCTGAGCCGAGACCGCGGCGGCTGGGCTGGGCGAGCACCGGTCCGGCCTCGTCCGCGTGGTCGGCTTCGAACGTCCGGAGGAGGCCGGCGCCCCGGAAGGCGCCCCGCTGACCACCCCGGAGGGGGACCGTCGAGGTTCACCACGGACCCCCCGCTCCCGGCGCGCATCCCTATGATGGGACCATGGTCTACCCGCGCCACCGGCCGCGGAGGCTCCGGCGGACGCCCGCGCTGCGGGAGCTGGTGCGCGAGACGTCGCTCGCGGCTTCCGACCTCATCGCGCCGCTGTTCGTGAAGGAGGGGATCGCCGAGCCCGTCCCGATCCCCTCCATGCCCGGGCAGCTCCAGCACACCCTCGACTCGCTCCGGAAGGAGGCCCGGGAGATCGCGGAGCGCGGGGTCCTCGCGTTCATGCTCTTCGGGGTGCCCGAGCGGAAGGACCCCGAGGGCTCGGAGGCCTGGAACCCGGAGGGGATCGCCCAGCGCGGCCTGCGCGTGCTCCGGGAGGAGCTCGGGCCGGAACACGTGGTGATCGCCGACCTCTGCCTGGACGAGTACACGGACCACGGGCACTGCGGGGTCCTCGCCCCCGACGGCTCGGTGGACAACGACGCCACCCTCGAGCGCTACCGCAGGATCGCGGTGGCCCAGGCCGAGGCCGGCGCCGACCTGGTGGGGCCGTCGGGGATGATGGACGGGCAGGTGGCGGCGATCCGCGACGCCCTCGACGAGGCCGGGTTCCAGCGGGTCGGGATCCTCGCCTACGCGGCCAAGTTCGCCTCGAGCTTCTACGGGCCGTTCCGGGAGGCGGCGGAGTGCGCGCCCAGGTTCGGGGACCGGACCGGCTACCAGATGGACCCGGCCAACGCCGAGGAGGCCCTCCGGGAGGTCCGGGCCGACATCGAGGAGGGTGCGGACGTCGTGATGGTGAAGCCGGCCCTTTCCTACCTCGACGTGCTCCGGCGGGCGAAGGATGCGACCGGGTTCCCGATGGCCGCCTACAACGTCTCGGGGGAGTACGCGATGGTGAAGGCGGCCGCGATGCAGGGCTGGCTCGACGAACGGCGTGTCGTCCTCGAGCTGCTCACCTCGATCCGCCGGGCCGGGGCCGACCTCGTCCTCACCTACCACGCCAAGGACGCCGCCGCCTGGCTCGCCTCGGGCTAGGGGCGCCTCCTCGCCCGTCCGCGGATCGAGCAGGTGCCTCGGCGCCGAGTGGGCCAGGCTGCGTGCGCGGTGGGGGCCATCCCGGACCCGGGCCACGCCTGGGACGAGGATCCGGCAGGCGTGGGTCCGCGAGCAGCGCCGGGCGGACGTCCGACGCCTCGTCACCGGGAACCCAACGGACTTCCCGATGCCCGAGCTCTCCGTGGAGCACTGGCCGGCCGGCGGGTGACCCTCCGACCAAGGGGCTTCGCCCACGTCGTCATCGGGCTCCGAGCCTTCCACGCGGCTCCTTCACCGGTGGGTTCCACGCGCGGCCTCGCGGAAGAACGGTCCGCCCCGCAGCACCACACCCTCCCGGACCACCGAGGTCGCGAGCGGGTCGCCCTTCGCGAGAGCCCGGTGGAACTCCTGCCGCGTGTAGCCCACCGCCTGCACCCCGGCGGGCGCGTCGGCCGCGAGGAGCGCCCCCCGGTCGGGGATCCGGGCGGGCAGCTCGTCGGAGATCACCACCAGGTCGACGTCGCTCCAGACGTTGAAGTCGCCCCGCGCCACCGAACCCGCGACCGCCGCCGCGACCACCGGGATCCGCTCCGAGAGGCGCCGGACGTGCTCGCGGGCCAGCCCGATCAGCCGCTGCCGCTCGCGCTGCCGGGCCGCGAGCACCTCAGCCACGGAGGACCTCCCACGCCCCGTCCACGAAGGCCAGGACCGCCCGCGCGTCCTCCGCCGCCTGCCGCGAGTCGGCCTCCGTGTAGTGCTCACCCGGCGGGCCCGAGGGGTGCGCGTCCGGGTAGCGGGGCGGGATGTAGTGGCGGCCCAGCCGGGCGAGCACCTCGCGGATCCCGGTGGGGACCTCGATGCCGGCCTCGGCGGCCCGCGCCCCCAGCCTGGGGAGATCGTGCCCCCAGGGGCCCAGCCCGAGGCCGTGGAGGAGCCCCTTCAGGCCGAGCTGGGCCGCCTGCTCGGCGAGGAAGCACGCCCAGTTGTGCGCTCCCGCCGCCGCCTCTCGTTCGGCGCTCGCCAAGGCCCGGTCCGCCTCGCTCCGCCACCGCCGGAACTCCTCCTCGTCGAGCGGGGCCCTCCCCCCCGTCGTCGCCATGGCGGGGCCATCATCCCCCGATGGCGCGAGGCCGTCACCCAGGCCCACGGGGCGGAAGGGACCCCACGCACCTCGGTCCGTCGCGCTCTCGACGGGGGTACGCTGGAGGTGTAAGGAGGGGCCATGGGACCGGAGAAGGCGACGTTCGGCGCGGGGTGCTTCTGGGGCGTGGAGTGGGTGTTCCGGCGGGTGCCGGGGGTGGTCGATGTCGTCTCGGGCTACGCGGGGGGCCACGTCCCGAACCCCTCCTACGAGCTCGTCTGCACCGGCACCACCGGCCACGCCGAGGTCGTGCAGATCACGTTCGATCCCGAACGCGTGAGCTACGAGCAGCTCCTCGAGGTGTTCTGGGCGATGCACGACCCCACGCAGGTGAACCGCCAGGGCCCGGACGTGGGGACCCAGTACCGGAGCATCATCCTGACCCACTCCGAGGAGCAGCGGCGGACGGCGGAGGCCTCCAAGGCGCGCGCGCAGGCGCGCTTCGACCGGCCCATCGCGACCGAGATCCGACCGTTCGAGGCGTTCTACCCGGCGGAGGACCACCACCAGCGCTACTACGAGAAGACCGGGAAGGAGCCGTACTGCCACGTGCTCCCGGTGGAGGTCCTCCGCGAGCTGGGTCTGCTGCCCACGGCGAGCCCCTGACCCGCCCGGATCCCGGCCGGCGAGGCCGGTCGGGAGCTCGCGGGCGGGCCCTCCTCGCTGAAGGGACACGATCACCGTTACACCCCCGGCCGGGACACCGGCGGTCTCGGCTCATCGGGCCGGCAGGATCCGCTCGGGCGCCGAGAGCCGAAGACCCCGGACCGGCTGGAGGTCCCGGAGGTTCCGGGTGACGAGCGTGAGGCGATGCTCGAGGGCGGTCGCCGCGATCAGGGCGTCGGGGGTCCGCACGCCGGTCTCCCGACGGATCCGGCCCGCGCGCTCGGCGACCTCCCGGTCGACCGGGAGTTCCCGGAACGGCGCGAGGAGCAGCCGGAGCATCTCCTCGTCCGCTCCCCGCCCGGCGAAGAGCTCGCACCTGGTGACCACCGAGTAGTGGAGGCGGTGCCGCCCGGGCCTCATCCGTCGCACCCCGCGGAGGTGGTCGACGAAGACGTCGGTATCGAGCAAGAGATCAGCCACGGTCCCACTCGTCGCGGGACGGGACCTCGAACGCGGGAGCACGCCCGAACGTCGCCTCGAGGGCCTGTGCCGCGCTCGGGCCGGACGCCTCGAGGTAGCGGTCGACGGCCTCCCGGATGAGCTGGGCGAGCGTGGTGCCGCGCCCGCGGGCTAGCTCGTCCAGGCGCCGCCGCTGCTCGGTGGTCAGGTAGATCTGCGTCCGGGTAGACATCTACGCCGCAGTATACAGCGACCGCTCAGTCAGACGGCCGGACCCTCCCACGGGCTCGGGGTCCGGATCCGGCGGGTGAGCAGCGGGCGGGATCGCGCCGCGCTCGAGTGATGTTAATGTATGTGCATGTTCCAAAGAAGGCTGCACATCCTGATCGACGAGGACCGCTACCGCCGGGTGGCGGCCGAAGCCAGCGCCCGCGGCGTCTCCGTGGCCCGGGTGATCCGCGAGGCCATCGATGCCTTCCTCCCGGCTGAGCGTGGCCGCCGAGCGCGGGCCGCCCGGCGGATCCTCGCAGCCCCCCCGATGCCGGTGCCCGATCCGGACGAGCTCCGGCGGGAGCTGGAGGAACTGAGGGCCAGCGGCGCGTGATCGTCCTCGACACCACGGTCCTGGTCTACGCGGTCGGCGGGGATCACCCCCTGGCGGGGCCGTGCCGGCGCCTGGTGGAGGCGGCCGGGGAGGGACGGGTCACGGCCACGACGACCGCCGACGCCATCCAGGAGTTCGTCCACGTGCGGGCGAGACGCCGGACGCGCCGCGACGCGGCGGAGCTCGGCCGTAGCTACGCCGAGCTCCTCTCCCCGCTGCTGGCGGTGAGCGCCGACGCCCTCGCCCAGGGCCTCAGGCTGTTCGAGCGCCACCCGGCCCTCGGCGCCTTCGACGCGGTCCTCGCGGCGGCCGCCCTGGACGCGGGGGCCGAGGCGCTGGTCTCGGCCGACCGGGCGTTCGGCTCGGTGCGGGGCCTGCCGTGGGTCGATTCCGCGGGTCCCGGCCTCGAGCGACTCCTGGCCGGCGCGGGCTGAACCTCCGCGGCAGCGGCCCCTACCCGTTCGGTGCCGCTCCCGTCCCGACGGCCTGCGCCTGCTGGCGGTAGGCGACGAGCGAGGGCGGCTTCACCTCGGCGACCACCCCTCCCGTCGCATCCAGGGCGCGGATCTGGGAGAAGTCGCTCCGGGCGTCGAGGGGCTCGGCCGGGACCACGACGAGCCACACGCCCGCACCAGCGACGTCGTCGGCCACCTCTGTGCCATCCCCGACGGTGACGCTGACCGTCGCGACGGCCGGCGACGCGGCCCCGTAGGCGATGTTGAACCACTCATCACCGACGAGGAGCCCGCCGAGTCCCCACCCGAGGTCCGCATCCTGGGGGCGGCCGCAGTCGCCGCTCAGACCTCCTCCCACGCCTCCCTGGGCGATGCCCTCCACCGTGGCGACCACGTCCACGCACGGCCCCTCCGCGCTCTCCGATCTCTGAACGGTGAACTCCACGCCGTCGACCATCGTGGTGCGCGAAACCGTCGGCGCGGATGACGGCTCAGGGGATGACGGCTGGGGGGCGACGGGCCCAGTTGCCCTGGCCCTTAGTGAATCCACCAACGACCCCGCGGCCAGGAGGAGCCCAGCGGACGCGACCACGGGACCCACATGGAACCGAGGACGACGTGTCATGCTAGCGCCTCCATCTGGTGACAGTCGAAGCCGTGGCCGTCGGCGTAGCGATCGGTACAACTCACTCCTGCGATATCGTGCCAACCGTAGTGATGAACGTCGATCCCGTACGCTTGGCACGAGGCGTTCTGGGATCCGCGAGCCAGCTGGATGCGAGGTATCGGGATGCCAGATCGCGACGTACTTCTGCCCGTGGCCGTGATTCGTCCAGGCCGAGAAGCTGTAGTTGTTGGCCGGTTGGCAGAACACCCGGCTTTACCTGTGGGGGACCGACCCCTGCGTGTGGGAGTTGGACTTGTCGGGGCTACAGGCGGCGTGAGCGGGATCGACCGCGACCAGCACGACCCCCAGTCCGAGCAACGTAGCGACGCCGACGCCAACGACCGTGGATCGCACCAGACGCCTCGTGACCGCGGTCGGAGCGTTCACGTTCACGTACCCCCCTGGCCCTTCGCCTCCCCAACCTGCTCGATTCGCTGCGGAAGCATCACGCCCCTGTTCCTACCAGAGAGAGCCCCGCATGGCGTTTGCGCACGCCACCCCGGCCGGATGAGATCCGGTCGCCGGCGCGGTGACGTCGTGTCTCTGTGGAGCCGCGAGCCCGCGAGAGAGTCTGACGCGAGGACCGTCGGAACCCCGGACCGTCGCCATCGAGCACGACGAGCAGACCCGCTCCATCACCCGGTCCTCCCGCGGCGGCAGGAGGAACGGATCGGGGAGGGATGCGGATGGAGCGACCGATCGACCGCTGCGCAGGGCTCGACGTCCACCAGGCCCAGCTCACCGCGTGCGCGCGGATCACGGGGGCGGGCGGGGAGGTGACCGAGGATGTGCGGGAGTTCGGCACCACGACGCCGGACCTGCTCGCGCTCTCGGACCGGCTGCGATCCCTCGGTGTCACCGACGTCGCGATGGAGTCCACCGGCGTGTACCGGAAGCCCGTCTCCTACACGCTGGAGGGGGACTTCGAGCTCCTCGTCGTGAACGCCGCCCAGGTCAAGCACGTCCCGGGCCGCGAGACCGACGTGATCGATGCGGCCTGGCTCGCCCAGCTCCTCGCCCACGGCCTGCTGCGGGGCAGCTTCGTGCCTCCGCCCGAGATCCGCCGGCTCCGGGACCTCACCCGCTACCGCCGCACGCTCGTGGAGGACCGCAACCGCGAGGTGAACCGGATCCACGAGCTCCTGGAGGACGCCGGGATCAAGCTCGCCGTGGTGGCGAGCGACGTGATGGGCGCCTCGGGGCGCGCGATGCTCGCCGCCCTCGTCGGCGGGGCGACCGATCCCGAGACCCTGGCCGGGCTCGCCAAGGGGCGGCTGCGGGCCGAGCTCCCGGAGCTGCGGAAGGCCCTGCAGGGCCGGCTCGGGGAGCACCACGCCTTCCTGCTTGCCCGGATGCTCTCCCGGGTGGCCGACATCGAGGAGGACATCGCCGCCGTCCAGGGCCGGATCGAGGAGGCGGTCGCCCCTTTCGCCGCTGAGGTCGGTCTCCTCGACTCGGTGGTCGGCGTGGGGGAGATCGCCGCCCAGGCGATCCTCGCCGAGCTCGGGCCGGACATGGGGGTGTTCCCCACGGCCGCCCACTGCGCCTCCTGGGCCGAGCTCTGCCCCGCCCAGCACGCCTCGGCCGGCAGGCGCAGGCCGGTCGGCGTCGGCCACGGCTCGAGGTGGCTGCGCACCGTCCTCATCGAGTGCGCCCATGCCGCCGCCCGCTCGAAGGGGACCTACCTCGCCGAGCGCTACCGGATCCTCGCCCGCCGCCGCGGACGGCAGAAGGCGATCGTCGCCCTGGCCCACGAGATCCTCCCCGCCCGCCACCGGGTCCTCGCCACCGGCGAGCCCTACCTCGACCGCGGCCCCGAGCAGGCCCGAACCCGGGACGAGGAAGCCGCCAAGCGCCGGGCCCTCAAGGCCCTGCACGAGCTCGGGTACCGGGTGACCCTGACCCCGATCCCCCAACCCGCCGGCTGAGAGGGGTTGCCCTTGATCCTCTGAGCAGAGGCAAGTCCCCCGTTCGGGGGATATCCCCGCCCGCTACCATCGGCCGCGTGGGCCGCTCCGAGGAGCTCTTCCGCCGGGCCCGGCGGGCGATCCCCGGCGGGGTGAACTCGCCGGTCCGGGCGTTCGGTGCGGTCGGGGGGACGCCCCGGTTCGTGGCGCTCGGGGAGGGCGCCTACCTCGTCGACGTCGACGGGAACCGCTACGTCGACCTCGTCCAGTCCTGGGGGGCGCTGCTCTTCGGCCACGCCCGGGAGGAGGTCGTCCGCGCCGCGGCCGAGGCCGCCCGGCGGGGGACGAGCTTCGGCGCCCCCACCGAGGCGGAGGTCGCGCTCGCCGAGCGGGTCCGCCGGCTCGTCCCCTCGGTCGAGATGGTCCGGCTCACCTCCTCGGGGACCGAGGCGGCGATGGCCGCGGTCCGCCTGGCGCGGGGCGCCACCGGCCGGGACCTCGTCCTCAAGTTCGAGGGCTGCTACCACGGCCACGCCGACGCCCTCCTGGCCAAGGGCGCGGGCTCAGGGGTGGCCACCTTCGGGATCCCCGGCTCCCCCGGCGTCACCGAGGGCGCGGCCCGCGACACCCTCACCGCCCCCTACAACGACCTGGAGGCGGCCCGCGCCGTGTTCGAGGCCCACGGGGAGCGGATCGCCTGCGCCATCGTGGAGCCGGTGGCGGCGAACATGGGGGTCGTCCCCCCCGCCCCGGGGTTCCTCGAGGGCCTCCGCGGGCTCTGCGCGGGGAGCGGCGCGCTCCTCGTCTTCGACGAGGTGATCACGGGGTTCCGCCTGGGGCTCGGCGGCGCCCAGGCGCGGTTCGGCGTGGCGCCCGACCTCACGGTCCTGGGCAAGGTGCTCGGCGGGGGGTTCCCCCTCGCCGCCTTCGGGGGGCGGGCTGGAATCATGGAGCGGCTCGCCCCCTCGGGCCCGGTGTACCAGGCCGGGACGCTCTCGGGGAACCCGGTGGCGGTCGCGGCGGGGCTCGCCACGCTCGAGCTGGCGGAGCGCCTCGACCCCTACCCGGGGCTCGAGGCGAGGGCGGCGCGGCTGGCCGAGGGCCTGGCCCGGGCCTTCGCCGAGGCCGGCGTCCCGGCCGTCGTGAACCGCGAGGGGTCGCTCCTGAGCGTCTTCTTCTCCGAGGGCCCGGTGCGGAACTTCGGGGACGCCCGCGCGGCGGACCACGGCCGCTACGCCCGCTTCTTCCACGCGATGCTCGCGCGGGGCGTGTACCTCCCGCCCTCGGGCTACGAGGGGTGGTTCCTCGGCGCCGCGCACGGGGATGCCGAGGTCGAAAGGGTCCTCGACGCCGCGGCCCGCGCGGCCGGGGAACGCTGAGCGTGCGGTCACCCGCCGGCCGGGGTATCGGCGGGATCCCAACGTGGGAGGAGCTAGCCTCGAAGCGAGGGACCCACGCGATGCGACGAGGGCGCAGAGCGCCGGGAGCGTCCAGGGCTCCACAGCTACGGCCCGTCGGCCCCGATCACCCGACGCACCCGGGGGCCGGGTGGCCTTCCGAGGGCACGGCCGAGATCACGTTCCCCGCTCGGCGCGGGACGCTTCGTACTCCCGCTCGACCTTGGCGGCGAAGACGAAGTCCGCCTCGTGGAGCCCGTCGATCTTGTGGGTCCACACCCGGACCTTCACCTTCCCCCAGGCCAGGTGGATGTCGGGGTGGTGCCCCACGGACTCCGCGAGCTCGCCGATCCGGTTCGTGAACGCCAGGGCCTCCCGGAAGTCCTTGAACCGGTACTCCTTCTCGAGGTGGTGCCCGTCCACGACCCGCCAGCCCGCGTCGAGGTCCGCGAGGTAGGACTCGAGCTCCTCCCCCGAGAGCGGCGGGACCCCTCCCTTGCACGGCACGCACTCCATCGCGGCGAGGTCGCGCATCGCCCCTCCTTCGCTCCCGTACCTCCGCTTCACGTCATGTCAGCGAGCGTCGACCGGACGTCGGACCGGACGCCGGTGACGAACGGGACCTCCTCCTTCGTGTACAGACGGGCGCGGGCCTCGCGGAGCCGGCGGATGCAGTCCACCAGCCGCTCGGGCGTGTCGGCCTCGAACGCCAGGATCCACTCCCAGTCCCCGAGCCCGAACCCGCTCGTGGTGTTGGCGAGCACGTCGGGGTACTCCCGCCCCAGCTCCCCGTGCTCCCGGAGGAGCGCGGCCCGCTCCTCCCGCGGCAGGAGGTACCACTCGGCGGTCCGGACGAACGGGTAGACGCAGAGCACCGGCTTCGGGGGTTCCCCCTTCACGAACGCCGGCAGGTGGTCGGGGGTGAACTCGGCCGGGCGGGTCACGCCGAGGAAGAGGTGGGCGAGCTCCATCCGCCGCCCGGCCCGGGTGCGGCGGAACGCGATGAGGAGCTCCCGGAGCTCCTCCAACGAGGGCCCGTGCCACCAGCAGAGGACGTCGGCGTCGGCCCGGAATCCCACCGTCGAGTACGTCCCCCGGACCGTGAGGCGCCCTTCCCGCTCCTTGAACAGCTCCTCGATCTCCTGGGCGGCGTCGTCGAGCTCGCCCGACCCGAGGGCCCGCAGCTCCCGGGTCCCGCGGAACGCCGGGTACATCGCGTAGGTCAGCTCGTCGTCCACGTCCCCTCCGTCCGCTCGGGGGCTCCGCGCTCCCGAAGACCGGCCACGGCCGCCGCCGCGGCCTCGTTCGCGGCTCGCACCACGTCCGCCACCCCGGCGCCGCCGTACGCCGGACCCACCACGAAGATACCGGGCGGGAGCGCCTCGGCCACCCCCCGGAGGAGCTCCTCGTGCCCCACCTCGTACTGGGGCATCGCCCGCGGCCACCGCACGAGCGCCCAGGCCTCGGGGAGCGGCGGGAGGTCGAGGACCGCCGCGAGCTGGCGGCCCACGCCCTCCACGATCTCGTCGTCGGGGACGTCCAGGAGGTCCTCGGCCCCGGCGCCCCCCAGGAAGCAGCGGAGGACGGCCCGGCCCCCGAACGCCCGATCCGGCCATTTCCTCGAGAGGAACGTGCAGGCGAGCATCGCGGCCCGCCCCCGCGGGACCACGAAGCCGGACGCCTCCGGGAGCCGCTCACCGGTCCCCTCCGGGTAGGCCAGGGCGAGGACCCCGGTCGAGACGTAGGGGATCCGTCGGAGGGCGGCGGCCGCCGCAGGGGCGATCCCCCCGAGCAGGTCGGCCGCGACGAACGCCGGGGTCGCCACGAGGACGGCGTCGGCCGGGAAGGCCCCGTCCGCCCCCGCGTCCACCGCGTAGGCGGCGCCCTCCGCCCAGATCGCTCGGGCCACCGCGCCCAGCCGGATCCGTCCGGGCCCGACGGCCCCGACCAGGGCGTCGACCAGGCGCCGCACGCCCCCCGCGGGACGGACGAACACCGGGCCAGGGTCGACGCGCCGCGCCGCCCGGAGGGCCGCCCGCGCCCCGCGGATCAGGCTCCCGTGGTCCCGCTCCCACGCCGCGAGCTCGGGGAACGTGGCCCGCGCCGAGAGCCGGTCGGCGTCACCCGCGAAGAGCCCCGCCAGGAGCGGCTCGACCAGCACCTCCGCCACCCCGTCCCCGAGCCGCCGGCGCACGAGGCCGCCCAGGGATTCGTCCCCGCGGGGAGCCGCCCGCCGGGCCCACAGGTCCCGCAGCGCGCGCACCCGGGCTCCGAGGGGGAGCCCCGGCCACCGGAGCAGTTCCGCCGGGGAGGCCGGCACGCCGAACGCGTTCCCGGGGAACGGGAGCAGGCCCCGGTCCGTCCAGACGAGCGAGCGCGAGGTCGCCGGGGCCTCGAGCGGCACCCCGAGCTCCCGGCAGAGGTCGGCCGCCCAGGGCTTCCTCGCCACGAACGCGTCGGGGCCGGCCTCGACCTCGAGGTCGCCGACCCGGACCGTCCGGAGCTTGCCCCCCGGACGGCGGTCGGCCTCGAGCACCGTGACCTCGAGCGAGGGATCCTCGCGGAGAAGCCGGTGGGCGGCGGCGAGCCCGCCGACCCCGGCCCCCACGACCACGACCCGGGCGCTCACCTGGCCTCCGCGAGATGGCGGCGGACCGCGTCGGCGAGGGCGGCGAGGAACGACGGGTCGGCGTTCGGCATCTCGGTCCGCTCGAACCCGAGCCCCAGCCCCTCGGCGACGCCCCGAGCCTCGAGGTCCAGGTCGTAGAGGACCTCGAGGTGGTCCGAGACGAACCCGGCCGGGCAGACCACCACCGCCCGCCGGCCCTCCCCGGCGAGGCGGCGGATCACGTCCTCGAGCGCCGGTCCCCACCAGGGGTCCGCGGTCCGGCCCGCGCTCTGCCAGGCGACCTCGAACCCGTCGAGGCCGGCGGAGGCCGCCACCAGCTCGGCGGTCTCCCGGAGCTGCGCGGCGTAGGTGCACCCGCCCGGGCAGGCCTGGCAGGTCTTGCAGCGGAGCGAGCCGTCCGGGAGCGTCCGCACCGGGAGGCTGTGGGCGGTGAAGACCACCCGGGCCCCCTCCCGCGCGTCCGGCCCGAGCCGCCCGAGGGCCTCCGTCACCCTCCGGGCCAGGAACGCGACGTACCCCGCATGGTCGTGCCAGCTCCGGACGAAGGAGAAGGCCGGCCCGCCCTCCTCGGCGAGGACGCGTTCCACCCGCTCCACGTAGGTCTCCACCGACATCGCCGACCAGTGGGGCGCCATCACGAGCCCGACCGCCCGCCGGATCCCGTCCGCCCGCATCGCCCGGACCGCCTCGTGGATCCAAGGGGGCGAGTGCTTCATCCCGAGGTAGCCCCGGAACCTTCCGCCGCGCTCGTTCAGGACCCGCTCGAGCCCGTCGGCCTGGGCACGGGTGATGTCGAGCAGCGGGAACCGGTTCCCGATCGCCGCGTAGCGCTCCCGCAGCTCCACGAGGTGCTCCGGCGAGGGCGGCCGTCCGCCGCGGATGTCGGTGTAGTAGCGCTCGATGTCCTCGGGACCCGAGGCCGACCCGTAGGCCATGACGAGCACGCCGACCGGCTCGCTCACGCCCTCCCTCCGGACGTCCGGTCGTGGATGAGGTCCACCAGCCGGGCCAGCGTGTCGGGCGGCGTCTCCGGGAGGACCCCGTGGCCCAGGTTGAAGACGTGGCCAGGCCGGCCGCCGGCCCGGGCCAGCACGCCCAGGGCCTTCCGCTCCACCGCCTCCCATGCCGCCAGGCAGACCGCCGGGTCCAGGTTCCCCTGGATCGCCCGGTCGGGGCCGATCCGCTCCCACGCCCGGTCGAGCGGCACGGTCCAGTCCACCCCCACGGCCTCGCCCCCCGCGCGGCGCAGGAGGGGGAGGAGCTCCCCGGTCCCCACGCCGAAGTGGATGGCCGGGACGCCGAGGGCCCGCACCTCGTCGAAGAGCCCGCGCACCGAGGGGAGGACCGCCCGTTCGTAGTCCTCGGGGTCGAGCACCCCCACCCAGGAGTCGAAGACCTGGACGACCTGGGCCCCGGCCTCCACCTGGGCCCGCAGGTGGGCGGCGGAGATCCCGACCAGGGTCTCCACGAGCCGCTCCCACGTCGCGGGCTCGGCGTGGAGCAGGGCCCTGGCCCGCTCGTGCGCGCGGGACGGCCCGCCCTCCACGAGGTAGCTCGCCAGCGTGAACGGCCCGCCGGCGAACCCGATCAGCGGCACGTCCAGCTCCTTGCGCAGGAGCTTCACGGCCTCCCCCACGTACGGCTCGTCCTCCTCCGGGACGAGCGGGCGGAGGCGGTCCACGTCCCGCGCCGAGCGGATCGGCTCGTCGACCACCGGCCCCACGCCCGGCACCACCCGGACCGGCACGCCGATCGCGGCGAGCGGCGTCATGAGGTCCGAGAACAGGATCGCGGCGTCGAGCTCCATCCGCCGGAGCGGCTGGAGCGTGAGCTCGCACACGAGCGCCGGGTCCCGCACCGCCTCCAGCACGTCCCGGTCGCCCCGGAGCGCGCGGTACTCGGGGAGGTAGCGCCCGGCCTGGCGCATGAACCACACCGGGGTGGCATCCACCGGTTCGCGCCGGAGCGCGCGGAGCAGCCGGTCGTTCCTGGGGGCTCGTTCCACGAGGGAGAGCATACGGAGGGGCGGACGGACCGCCCGGGCCAGGATCGATCGCCCTACGCGAGGCCGAGGCGCCCCCGGTCGAGCAGCACGTCCGGGAGGGCCGGCGCGCGCGCGGGACGGGGAACCCGCGGGCCCCCTAGGGATCCCCGGAGGACCCGGATCAGGTCCTCGACCTCGAACGGCTTGGAGACGAACGCCACGGCCCCCAGCTCGGCGGCCCGCGTCCGCTCGCGGCGGCCGTCCGTGGCGGAGCAGATCACGACCGGCGGCCCCGCGGGACGGGTGGCGAGCTCGGCCAGCACGCCCCAGCCGTCGAGGACCGGGAGCATGAGGTCGAGCAGCACGACGTCGGGTCGCTCGGCGTCGATCCGTCGGAGTGCGGTCTCCCCGTCGGCCGCGAGGCAGGTCTCGAAGCCCGCATCCTCCAGCGTGAGCCGGAGCAGCAGCAGCATATCGGGCTCGTCCTCCACGATCAGCACGAGCGGCCGCATCGGCACCTAGACCGCCCCCCGCGCGGGAACCCGTGCCGCGGGGAGGTCCACCCTGAAGGCGGCGCCGCCGCCCGGGGCTTCCTCCACCCAGACCCGCCCGCCGCACGCTTCCGCGAGGCCGCGCACGATGGGCAGGCCCAGGCCGAGCCCGGGCTTCGACCGGTGGTCGTCGAGGCGGGCGAACCGCTCGAAGATCCGCTCGCGGGCCTCCTCGGGGACGCCCGCGCCCGCATCGAGGACCGAGAGCAGGATCCGATCGCCCCGGGGCTCGACGACCAGACGCACGGGGGGCGCGCCGTACTTGTGCGCGTTGTCCAGGAGGTTGTCGAGGATCCGGCGGAGGAGGAGCGGGTCTCCGAACACCGGGGCGTGCTGGGGAGCCTCCAGCTCGACGGCCCGCCCCGAGATCCCGAAGTCCCGCACCGCGAGGCGGGCGAGGACCCCGAGGTCGACCTCGGCGAGGGCCGTGGGTCGCTCCATCCGCTCGCAACGGGCGGCGGCCAGGAGGTCCTCCACCATCGCCGCGAGACGCTTGGATCGCTCGACGATGATCCCCAGGAGCTCGTCGGTCGCGCCCTGCTCCCGGACCGCGGGCCGGCGAGCGGTCTCCGCCGCCGCGAGGATCGTGGTGAGCGGGGTCCGGAGCTCGTGGGTCACGAGCGCCAGGAACTCGGACTTCATCCGGTCCAGTTCGAGGAGCTCGGCGACGTGGCTCCGCTCCGCCTCGTAGAGGCGAGCGTTCGCGATCGCGGCGGCCGCTTGCTCGGCGAAGGTGGCGAGGGCCCGGAGGTCGTACTCGCCGAACGCGCCGCGCCGCTCCGCCCGGACCTCGAGGACCCCGAGCAGCTCGTCGCGATGGAGGAGCGGGACGCAGAGCTCCGTACCGGGGCCGTCCTCGCCCTCGGCCAGGAGCGGCTCCCGGGTGAGCGCGACCGTCCCCGCCGTTCCCTCCCCCAGCCGCAGGCGCTGCCCGGGTGCGACCCCGTCGCCCATCGCGGCGGCCGCCACGAGCTCCTCGCCCTCGAGCAACGAGAGCGCCCCGGCCCTCGCCCCGAGGAGCTGGAGCGAGCCCCGGAGGATCACGCCGAGCACGGCGTCGAGGTCGAGGACCGAGTTCATCGCCTTCCCGGCCTCGAGCAGGAGCGATACCTCGTGGAGGCGGTTCGCGAGCGCCGCGTTCAGCACCTGCTCGTCGGTGAGGAGGCGGGTGAGCCGTCGCAGGTGCAGCTCCTTCTCGATCGCGTACCCGCAGAAGGCGAGCGACAGCAGGACGATCCCGAGCCGGAGCACCGCGGGCGAGGCGAGGTCGGGGGCCCGACCGGGCCACATCGACAGGACGACGGCGCCCGAGGAGAGGGCGACGACCAGGATCACGGTGAGGATCCACAGCTGCATCCGGCGGCGCTCCACGGCCTCGAGGGAGGGCGTGCGCGCGTCGCGCAGGCCCGCCACGCGGGCCTCGCGCCGGATCCGCTCCGAGATCTCCGTCCGGTCCACCTCGGCTCCTCGGAGGAACCATCGGCGCTCGCCGCGCGGCGCTTGAACCGGCCACGGCGGGGTCCCGGAGCGGCGGGAGGGCTGGGATTCGAACCCAGGAGCGGGTCGCCCCGCTAGCGGTTTTCAAGACCGCCGCCTTCGTCCGCTCGGCCACCCTCCCTGCCGGTGAGGATACGCCGGGACCCGGGCGGCCTCGCCCCGGGCGCGGCGTCGGACGGGCGGGGCGGGGTAGGCCTGCACCTTCGCCCTCCCCAGGCGTACCGACCGCGCTGCGCCGACCGGCCCGGGCCGCCCATGCGACGTCCGGCCCACGGCGGCCGACCGGGCCCCGGGGGGCGCACCGGCGCGCCTCGCGGCGCTAAGCTCCGGCCGTGCGCCACGACCCGCTGTCCGCGGCCGTCGGGGAGATCGCCCGCGTCGAGGAGCGGTACCGCCGGATCATCCACCAGCTCGGGGTGGTGGGCTACGTCCTGCCCCGCGGGGGACTCCTCGCGTACATCGGTCCCGAGGTCGAGGCGATGCTCGGGTACCCCAGGGAGCTCTGGCTCTCCCGGCCCGGGTTCTGGCGTTCCATCATCCACCCCGACGACCGCGCCCGCGTCCTGGAGGAGGACGCGCGGACCGACGCGACCGGGGCGCCGTGGAGCGCCGAGTACCGGCTCCTCGCGGCCGACGGACGGACGGTGTGGGTTCGGGACGAGGCCGTCCTCATGGAGGACGCGCTCTCTGGCACCTCGTACTGGCACGGCGTCCTCCTCGACGTCACGCGGCAGAAGGCCACCGAGGACGCCTTGCGGGAGTCCGAGACCCGGTACCGCGCGCTGGTCGAGAGCATCCCCGCGATCGTCTACCTGGCCGCGCCGGACGACGACCGCAAGAGCCTCTACGTGAGCCCCCAGGTCGAGGAGATACTCGGCTACACCCAGCGGGAGTGGCTGGAGCAGCCCGACATCTTCATGGAGGTCCTGCACCCCGACGACCGTGAGCCGACGCTCGCCGCCCACGACCTCCACAACGAGACCGGGGAACCCTGGAGCATGGAGTACCGGCTCATGGCCGCCGACGGCCGCGTGGTGTGGTTCCACGATGAGGCGAGGCTGGTCCGGGACGAGGCTGGTCGCCCTCTGTTCTGGCAGGGGGTCCGCCTCGACATCACCCGGCAGAAGCGCGCCGAGGAGGAGCTGCGCCGGGCCCACGCCGAGCTCGAGCGGAGGGTTCGGCAGCGGACCGCCGAGCTCGAGGAGGCGAACGAGTTCCTGATGCTCGAGGTACACGAGCGCCGGCGCCTCGAGCGGGAGCTCCGGGAAGCGGAGCGCCGGTACCGGACCCTCGTCGAGCAGATCCCGGCCGTCGTCTACGTCTGGTCCGTCGACCCCGGCCGCCCCGAGCGCGGCTACACGAGCCCCCAGATCGAGCGGCTCCTCGGCTACCGCCCCGAGGAGTGGGACGGGCCCGGGGGGCAGCTCTGGCTCGCGCGGCTCCACCCGGATGACCGCGACCCCGTCGTCGAGGCCGCCCGCCGCAGCCGGGAGCTCGGAGAGCCCTTCGACATGGAGTTCCGCTACCTCGCCCGGGACGGGCGGATCGTGTGGGTCCACGAGCGGGCGGCGTTGATCGAGCGGGACCCGGACGGACGGTCCGCGCTGTTCCAGGGGGTGATGCTCGACATCACGCTCCGGAAGGAGGCGGAGGCGACCGCCCGGCGCGCGGAGGAGCGCTACCGGGCGCTCGCCGAGCAGCTCCCGGCGGTCACCTACGTATGGGAGCCCCACCGGGGTCCGGACGCCGGGGGGATCGTGAGCTACTCCAGCCCTCAGATCGAGCGGATCCTCGGGTTCACCCAGGAGGAGTGGTTGGGCGGGCCCGGGAGGGGGCTCTGGCGGTCCCGGCTCCACCCCGACGACCGCGCCAGGGTCATCGCGGCGGTGGAGCGTTCGGCGGTCAGCGGCGCGCCGTTCGACGAGCGCTACCGGCTCCTCGCCAAGGACGGGCGGGTGGTCTGGATCCTGGACAAGGCCACGCTCCTGTCCCGGGACGACCGGGGCCGGCCCGCGGTCTTCCATGGGGTGATGCTCGACGTCACCGAACAGACGGAGGCCGAGGAGCGGGTGCGGCAGGCGGAGGACCGTTACCGGACGCTGATCGAGCGGGTCCCCGCCATCACCTACCTCGAGGAGGTGGACCCGGCCGATCCCGGTCGGACCCGGGTGCTGTTCGTGAGCCCCCAGGTCCAGCAGATCCTGGGGTACGCGCCGGACGACTTCCGGGTGGATCCCGACCTCGCCTACAGGATCATCCACCCCGAGGACCGGGAGCGGGTCCTCGCCGAGGAGCGCCGCACGAACCGGACGGGCGAGCCGTTCAACCTCACCTACCGTGTCCTCGCGCGGGACGGGAGCGTCCGGTGGATCCAGAGCCAGGCCACGTGCCTGCGGGACGAGGGCGGGCGGCCCCGGTACTGGCACGGCGTGGCCCTGGACGTCACGGTCCTGCGCGAGGGCGAGCGGGAGCTCGCGCGGTTCAGGAACGCGGACCCGCCGGGCGACCCGGCGGGCGTCGCGGCCGACGATCCGGGCGGCGCGTGAGCCCTCAAGGCTCGAGCACCCGGAGGGACTCCGGGAGGTACGGATGGAGCGCCGCCGGCAGCGTCACCGAGCCGTCCGCCCGCTGCCGGTTCTCGAGCAGCGCGATCAGGGTCCGGGGGATCGCCAGGGCCGTCCCGTTCAGCGTGTGGACCGGGACGTTGCCCTCCGGCCGCCGCGTCCGCACCCCGAGCCGCCTGGCTTGGTAGTCGGTGGTGTTCGAGCACGACATCAGCTCCCGGTACCGCCCCTGGCCGGGGAGCCACACCTCGAGGTCGATCTTCTTCGCCGCCGAGGCCCCGAGCTCGCCCACGCACACGTTCACCAGCCGGTAGGGGAGCTCCAGCCCCCGCACGAGCTCCTCCTCGATCGCGACGAGCCGCTCGTGCTCCTCCCAGGAGTCCTCGGGCCTCGTGAACACGAACATCTCGACCTTGTCGAACTGGTGGACCCGGAAGATCCCGCGGGTGTCCTTCCCGTAGGTCCCCGCCTCCCGACGGAAGCAGGTCGAGTACCCGGCGTACCGGATGGGGAGCGCGTCGGGATCGAGGATCTCGTCGGCGTGGAAGGCGGCGAGCGAGACCTCCGAGGTCCCCACGAGGAACAGGCCGTCCTCGGGGATCTCGTAGATCTGCTCCCTCCCGGAGGGGAGGAACCCGGTCCCGAACAGCGCCGCCTCGCGGACGAGCACCGGGGGCAGGACCGGACGGAACCCCCGGGCCAGGAGGTGGTCGAGCGCGTAGCGGACCAGCGCGAACTGCACGAGCACCGCGGGCCCCAGGAGGTAGGCGAACCGGGAGCCCGACACCTTGGCGGCCCGCTCCAGGTCGAGCAGCCCGAGCCGCTCGCCGAGCTCGACGTGGTCGAGCGGGGGGAAGTCGAAGGCGGGCGGCTCGCCCCAGCGGGCGAGCTCCACGTTGTCCTCGTCGGTCTCCCCGTCGGGGACGCTCTCGTGGGGCAGGTTGGGTAGCTCGCCGAGGAGCCGCTCCACCTCGGCCCGGGCCGCTTCGAGCGCCGGCCCGAGCCGCTCGAGCTCGGCCGAGACCTCCCGGACCTCGGCGATCAGGCGCTCGCGCTCCTCCCCCGACGCCCCGCCGATCCGCTTGGACGCGCGGTTCTGCCGCGCCCGGAGCTCCTCCACCCGTGCCGTCAGCTCCCGCCGCTCGGCGTCCTTCCGGAGCAGGAGCTCGAGGGCGGCCGCCGCGCCCCGGCGCGCCAGGCCGGCGCGGAACCGCTCGGGCTCCTCCCGGATCGCCCGGAGGTCGAGCATCCGGCGCTAGGAGACCTTCACGCCTTCCGGGCGCGCCTCGGCGGGCTTCGCCTGAGGCTGCGCCTGCGCCTGCTGGTCCATCACGCTCTGGCCCTGGAAGATCGCGCCCTCCTCGACCACGAGCGACTTCGAGGTGATGTCGCCGTCCACCCTGCCGCCGCGCGCCAGGTGGGCGCGCCCCTTCACCACGATCGTCCCCTTGAACCGGCCGGCGACGGAGACGTTGTTGGCCCGGATGTCGGCCTCGACCTGGCTCTGCGGCGAGAGCGTGACGTCGCCCTCGGCGTTGATCTGGCCCTTCACCTGCCCGTCGATCCGGAGCGAGCCGGCGGAGACGATCGTGCCCTCCAGCCGCGCGCCCTGCCCCACGACGGTGACCTCGCCGCTGTCCTCTGCCATCCTCGCCCCCTCCCGGTGCTCGGCCCGTCCCTCCGGATCCTCCCGCCGCCGGATCACGTCGCCCTCACCGCCTCGCTCCGGCCCCCGGCCGGCCGCTCGAGCCGGGCCCGTCCCTCCTCCGGCGGCGCCTCCATCGCGTTCCGGATCGCCTCCTCCTCCTCCGCGGAGAGGTGGTACGAGCTCGCGCCCCGGAGCACGGGCTTCGCGTAGACCCGGGTGTCCTGCCGGCCGTTGATCGAGGTCACGACCACCCCGTCCCCGAGGTCGTCGAGGAGCGCGCAGGAGAACGAGAGCCGGCCGCCGACGTCCTCGAAGGCGTCGTAGCGGACCAGCCCGACCCGGCGGATCGTCCGTCGCAGCAGCTCCTCCTGGCGGCGGTGGGAGCCGGTGAGCGAGCGCAGCGCCTGCTCCAGACGGCCGATCCGGTCGGACTGGCGATCCAGGACCGCGCGGAGCGCCTCGTCCAGCCGCAGGGGGTCTCCCGGCTCGCGCCCGCGCCGGCCGCCGCGCAGCGCGAGGAGGAGCAGCGCGAACACGTTGAGCGCGAGGCTCGCGATGACCAGGACGGTGAGCGTCTCGGGCGGAAGCGACATGGCCGGGCCTTCCTCGGAAATGGCCATCTACCTGCACTTCTGGCAGGCACCCGGATACTATACGATGCGCTCCGCGTGGACGAGCGCAGCGTGCGAGATCTCCTCGACCTGGTGGCGTCGGGCGCCACGTCGGTGGCCGAGGCCCTCGACCGGCTCCGCGACCTTCCCTACGAGGACCTGGGCCCGGCCCGGGTCGACCACCACCGCGAGCTGCGGACCGGCCTCGGCGAGGCCGTGTTCGCCCCCGGGAAGACGCCGGGGGAGGTGCGGGACGCGGCGGCGGCCCTCGCGGCTCGGACCCGTGGGGCGGTGCTCGTCACCCGGGCCGACACCGAGCAGGCCGCGGCGGTCCGAGCCGCGGTGCCCGGGGCCTCCTACGACGAGCGGTCCCGGCTCCTCGTCGTGCGCCGGGCCGACCCCGAGGTCGCGGTCCGGGGGGCCCTGGCCGTCGTCTCCGCCGGGACCTCCGACCTGCCCGTGGCGCTCGAGGCCGCGGGCACCGCGGAGGCGCTGGGCCTCCAGGTGCGCCGGATCTTCGACGTCGGGGTGGCCGGCGTCCACCGGGTCCTCGACCGGCGGGCGGACCTCGAGGCCGCCGACTGCGTGGTGGTGGTGGCCGGGATGGAGGGGGCGCTCCCCTCGGTCGTGGCCGGGCTCACGTCGCGCCCCGTCGTGGCGGTCCCCACCTCGGTCGGCTACGGCGCCTCCTTCGAGGGGCTCGCCGCGCTCCTCGCGATGCTCTCATCCTGCGCGCCGGGCGTCGCGGTCGTGAACATCGACAACGGGTTCGGCGCCGCCCAGGTCGCCGCCCGGATCGTGCGGGCCGCGCGGCCCCAGGGCTAGGGGTCGGCGTGCGGATCGCCTACTTCGACTGCATCGCCGGGATCTCCGGGGACATGGCCCTCGCGGCGCTCCTCGACGCCGGCGCCGACCTCGGCCTGGTCCGAGGCCGCCTCGCCGCCCTCCCCGTCGAGCCCTTCGACCTGTCGGTGGCGGAGGTGGACGTCTCCGGCATCCGCGCGCTCCGCGTGTCGGTGAAGGCCGGCTCGGCCGGCGTGATCCGGACGTACGCGAGCATCCGCTCGATGCTCGACGCCGCCGACCTCCCCGAGGACGCCCGGCGGATCGCCCAGCGCATCTTCCGCCGCCTGGCGGAGGCCGAGGCCAGGGTTCACCGGAAGGAGGTCGACCTCGTCACGTTCCACGAGGTGGGGGCGGTGGACTCGATCGTCGACATCGTGGGGACCTCCCTGGCGCTCACCTCCCTCGGCGTCGAGCGGGTCTTCGCCTCCGCCGTCCCCACCGGCCTCGGCATGACCCGCACCGAACACGGCGCGATGCCGATCCCGGCCCCGGCCGTGGTGGAGCTGCTCCGGGGAGCGCCGCTCTACTCCCGCGGGGTCCCGGTGGAGCTCGTGACCCCGACGGGCGCGGCGATCCTCTCCGCCCTCGTCGAGGGCTACGGGGAGCTGCCCCGGATCCGGATCGACTCCGTGGGCTACGGGGCCGGGACCCACCGCCTGGACTTCCCCGACGTGCTCCGCGTCCTGGTCGGCGAGACCGAGGGAGCGGCGGGGGGCGCGAGGCCCGCGCCGCCAGAGACGGAGGAGGTCGTGCTTGAGACCAACGTCGACGACCTCTCCCCCGAGCTCGCCGCCTACGCGGTGGAGCGGCTCCTCGCGGCCGGCGCCCAGGACGCCTGGGTGACGCCGATCGTGATGAAGAAGGGGAGGCCGGCGGTCACGATCTCCGTGCTGTGCTCGCCCGAGCGGGCCGACGCGCTCGCCCGGGTGCTGTTCCGGGAGACCGGCACCCTGGGGGTCCGGGCCGTACCGGTCTCCAAGCGCGCCCTCGAGCGGACCGAGCTCCGGGTCGAGACTCGCCACGGCCGGGTCGGGGTGAAGGTGGGCTTCCTCGAAGGCCGCCCGGTGGTCGTGGCTCCCGAGTACGAGGACTGCGCCCGGCTGGCGCGCGAGGCCGGGGTCCCGGCCCGGGAGCTCTACGAGGAGGCCGCCCGGCTGGCCCGGGAGCGCCTGGGGGAGGCGTAGGGGTCGACGTGCGACTGATCGTCGCCACCCTCGGTCTCGCGCTGGTCGTCGGGCTCCTCACCGGCGGCCGGCCGGCCGGGCTCGCGGGCACGCGTCTGCGGTGGTGGTGGCTCGCGTTCGCCGGGATCGCGCTCCAGTTCCTCCCGCTCTCCGGGACCCCCGGCTTCCTCCTCCCCCTGGCGTCGTTCGTCCTCCTCCTGGCCTTCTGCGCCGCGAACCTCCGGGCGCCCGGCTTCCGGCTGATCGCCGTCGGCCTCGCGGCGAACCTCGTGGTGATCGCCGCGAACCGGGGGATGCCGGTGACGCGCCAGGCGCTCGTGGCCTCGGGGCAGGTCGACACGATCCGAGACCTCCGGGAGCACGGGGGGGCCAAGCACCACCTCGCCGGGGCCGACGACGTGCTCCTGCCGCTCGCCGACGTGATCGGGATCGGTCCCCCGATCCGTCAGGCGATCTCGGTGGGGGACGTGTTCGTCCACGCCGGCGCGTTCTGGTTCGTGGTCCGGGGGATGCGCCGGCGCGGGATCCAGGTCGGAGCCCCCTCCGGCCCCCGGGCCGACGGGACCTGACGCCTTCCGCTCCCGTCCGGACCGGCCGCGTCCTGTGGCCACAGAAGGTTTATAGTAGCCACATGAGCGCCGTCGGGGTCCGCGAGCTGAAGGACCGCCTGAGTAGCTACCTGCGACGGGTCCGCCGGGGCGAGACCATCCTCGTGACGGACCGGGGTCGTCCGGTGGCCAGGATCATCCCGGCCGGCGTCCCCGACCACATCGCGGAACTGCTGGCCCAGGGTCGAGTGACCTGGTCGGGGAAGGCCTTCGCTCCCCCGCCGCACCCGGCCCGCCCGACCGGCGGTCCACCCTTCTCCCGCTACGTGAGCGAGGACCGCCTCTGAGCCTGTACCTGGATGCCAGCGCGCTCGTGAAGGCGTTCGTCCTGGAGGACGGGACCGAGCAGGTCCGAGCCCTCCTGGCCGCCGAGGCCCCCGGTGCCACGAGCAGGATCACCTACGTCGAGTGCAGCGCCGCCTTCGCCAGGGGCTGGCGGGAGCGGCGTCTCAGCCGGCGCCGCTTCGCGGCCCTGTGCGCCGCGCTCGACGAGGGCTGGAGGGACCTGGTGACCGTCGAACTCGACGAGGAGCTGGCGGGGCTCGCCGGTCGGCTCACCCGAGAGCACGCGCTTCGTGCGGGTGACGCGATCCACCTCGCCTCCGCGCTGTCCCTGGCCGCGGGCGATCCGGGCGCCGTCACCCTCGCCACGTGGGACCAGCGCCTCTGGCACGCCGCCCGGGCCCTGGGGTTCTCGGTGTCCCCAGGGACGCCCCCGCCCTGAGATCCCGCAGCGGCGGAGGGCCGACCACGGCGGAAACGGATGGGAGCGCGCGGAGGGGGACCGGGTGGGCGAGGGGGGATTTGAACCCCCACGAGGTTGCCCTCACAGGAACCTGAATCCTGCGCGTCTGCCAAGTTCCGCCACTCGCCCGCGCACCCTCGATGGTAGCAAGGCCGCCGACGGCGAGGGCCCGCCGGACGGGCCGCCGAGGAGAACACCCCTACGCGCGCGGCGCCGCCTCGATGGCCGCCACGAGCTCGCGGCAGAAGTCCGGGATGTCGTCGACGACCCGGCCCCAGACGAGGTTCCCGTCCCGGAACGCCGGCTCGTCCACCCACGTCGCCCCGGCGTTCACCAGGTCGTCCTTGATCCCCAGCGAGCCCGTCGCCCGTCGCCCGCGAACGATCCCCGCCGAGATCCCCACGAGCCCCGCGTGGCAGATCATGCCGACCACCTTCCCGGCATCGTGGGCCTCGGCGACGAACGCCGTGACCGCCTTGGAGCGGCGGAGCTTGTCCGGCGCCCAGCCTCCCGGCACGACGACCGCGTCGAAGTCCCGGGCCGAGAGAGCGTCGACCGCCGCCTCGCTCCTCGCGGTGAGGCAGTGCTTGCCCCTCACCTCCTTCCCGGCCTCGGTCCCGACCACCGTGACCGCGGCCCCCTCCTCCCGGAGGCGCATCACCGTGACCCAGAACTCGAGGTCCTCGAAGCCCTCCTCGACGAGGACCGCCACCTTCCGCCCTTCGAGGCGCATCGCGGTCACCTCCTTCGCCCCCCGATGCTACCTCGCCGGCGGGAGGAGGGCTCCTGGTACGATACGGTCGTCGTGCCGTCTACCTGCGGAAACGCGCGCGCCGGTGTCGATCCTCCGTGAGTTCGAGCGCCGGCTGGGCGGCCTCGTGGAGGGGGTGTTCGCGAAGGCCTTCCGGAGCGGCCTCCAGCCGGTCGAGCTCGCCAAGCGCATCCTCCGCGAGATGGACGCGGGACGCACGCTCGGCGTCCGGGAGGTGTGGGCCCCGAACCGCTTCGCGTTCCGGATCTCCCCCCAGGACGCCGAGCGGATCCGGCGCATGGAGGGGGCGCTCCGGCGGGAGCTCGAGCGCGTGGTCCGCGAGGCGGCGGCCGAGCGCGGATGGGGGCTCCTCGGCCCCCCCGAGGTGTCGTTCGAGGTGGACGAGGGGCTCGGGGTCGGCGAGTTCCGCTGCGAGGCGGGCATCGCCGAGGGCGAGGAGCGCCTGGTCCCGGCGGAGGCGCCCGCGCCCCGGCCCCCCGCCGCCGAGCTCGTCGTCCTGGAGGACGGCCGTCGCACCCGCACGTTCCGCCTGGAGGCAGACGTCGTCACCGTCGGCCGCCTCCCCGACTGCGACGTGGTGATCCCCGACCCCGGCGCCTCCCGTCGCCACGCGGAGATCCGTCGCGACGGCGAGCGGTTCGAGATCGTCGACCTGGGCTCCACCAACGGCACGATGGTGAACGGGCGGTACGTGCAGGTCGCCGAGCTCAGGGACGGGGACCGCGTGACGATCGGCGGCACGATCCTCGAGTTCCGGAGGGGCTGAGCCGTGTCGCCCTTCGTCCTGTCGATCCTGAAGTACGCCCTGCTCGCGCTGGTCTACCTCTTCATCTGGCGCGCCCTCCGGATCGTGGCCCGCGACCTGCGGGTCCCGGCCCCGGAGGCCGGGGCGAAGCGGCCCGGGCGCCCGCGCACGGAGCCCCGCGCGCCGCGCTCCCTCGTGGTCCGCGCCGCCGACGGGAGGCGGGTCGCGGCCCGGAAGCTCGACGGCCCCGTGCAGATCGGGCGGGGACCGGCCTGCGACCTCCGGCTCGAGGACGCGTACGTCTCGAACGTCCACGCCCGGATCTTCCCGCGGGGGGACGGGTGGTACGTCGAGGACCTGGGGTCGACCAACGGCACGTTCGTGAACGAGGAGCGGATCACGGCGCCCGCGCCGGTGCGGGTCGGGGACCGGGTGCGGGTGGGGACGACCCTGATCGAGCTGCGGCGGTGAGCCGATGAGGGCGAGGATCGGGGAGGCCACCGACATCGGGCTCGTCCGGGAGCGGAACGAGGACGGGTACCTGGTCCGGCCTCCCCTCTTCGCCGTGGCCGACGGGATGGGGGGGCATCGCGGCGGCGAGGTGGCCTCCCGGCTCGCGCTCGAGACCCTGGATCGCCCCGGCGCGGCCCCCCTCGCCGAGCGGGTCCGGGAGGCGAACCGGGTCGTGTACGAGCGGTCGATGCTGGACCGCTCGGTGGCGGGGATGGGCACCACCCTCACGGCGGCGGCCCTCGAGGGCGACCGGCTGCGGCTGGCCCACGTGGGGGACTCCCGGGCCTACCTGCTCCGGGAGGGCAGGCTCGAGCGCCTCACCGAGGACCACACGATGGTCCACCGGATGGTGCGGGAGGGTCGGCTCACCGAGGAGGAGGCGGCCTGGCACCCCTACCGGAGCGTGCTCACCCGGGCCCTCGGCACCGAGCCCGACGTCCCGGTGGACGAGGCGGTGGTCGAGGTCCGCCCCGGCGACCGGGTCCTCCTCTGCACCGACGGGCTCACCTCGATGGTGCCGGACGCGCGGATCGGGCAGATCCTCCGCGCGACCGCCGACCCCCAGGAGGCCGCGGACCGCCTCGTCGAGGAGGCCATCGCGGCCGGAGGCCTCGACAACGTCACCGTGGTGGTCCTCGACCTCGAGGAGGACCGGGGCGGGGCGGCCTGGGACACGGCGGGGAAGGGCGCCCGGCGTCGGGGCCGCGGGGGCTCGACCGCCCTGCGCCGGCCCCGCCTCGGACGCGCCGGGCTCGCGCTCCTGCTCACCGCGGCCCTCGGGGGACTCGCGGCGGCCGGGCTCCGCGCCTACCTCGACCGGCAGTGGTACGTGGGCATCTCCCACGGGAACGTGGCGGTGTTCCGGGGGATCCCCACCTCGGTGGCGGGCTTCGAGCTCCACCGCGTCGTGCTCGAGACCGACATCCCGGCCGGGCCGGTCCTCGAGCTGGCCTTCTACCGGGACCTCCCGACCGGCATCACCGCGGACGACCGCGCGGCGGCCATGGCGATCGTCGCCCAGATCCGGGAGGACCTGGCGGCGCGCGACCGGGCGGGCGGGGGAGGTGGAGGCGCGTGAGGGACCCGGCGGTGGCCGGCGGCCCCGTGGGCACCCGCGCGGCCTCCGCGCGGCGGCCGGGCGGGCTCTCGCTCACCCTGCTCGCGGTGATCGTCGCGGTGAGCGCCTACGCGCTCGTCGCGCTGGGCGAGCGGGGACGGCTGCCGGCGAACCTGGCGCTCTACGGCTCGGTGTTCGCGGCCGGCTACCTGGCGGCCCACCTCGCCGTGCGCCGGCTGGCGCCCCGGGCGGACCCGGTCCTGTTCCCGACCGGCGGGCTCCTCGCGGGCCTCGGGTTCGCCGTGATCTTCCGCCTGGACGGCGACCTCGCGGCCGAGCAGGCCACCTGGCTCCTGGTGGGGCTCGCCGCGTTCGTGGGCACGCTCCTCGTGGTCCGCGACGACCGCCAGCTCGACGCGTACACCTACACGATCGGCCTCCTCGGCCTGATCCTCCTGCTCCTGCCGATCGTCCCCGGGATCGGCCGGGAGATCAACGGCGCGCGCCTGTGGGTCCGGATCGGCCCGCTCGGGTTCCAACCCTCCGAGCCGGGGAAGGTCCTGGTCGTCGTGTTCCTGGCCTCCTACCTCGCGGCCAAGCGCGAGCTCCTCGCCTCGGGGATCGTGCGGGCCGGGCCCTTCCGCCTGCCCCCGGCGAAGCACCTGGCGCCGCTCCTCCTCGCGTGGGGGGCCTCCCTGCTCGTGCTGTTCCTGGAGCGGGACCTCGGGGCCTCCCTCCTGTACTTCGCGATCTTCGTCGCGATGCTGTGGATGGCCACGGGGAGGGCGGGCTACCTCCTGATCGGGCTCGTCCTGTTCGCCGCCGGGGCGGCGCTCGGGCACGCCGCCTTCGACCACGTCCGGCTCCGGGTCGACATCTGGCTCCACGCCCTCGACCCGGGGAAGGTCCACGAGCTGGGGTACGGGCAGCTCGCCCAGGGCTGGTTCGCGATGGCCACCGGCGGCCTGGTGGGCTCGGGGCTCGGCCGGGGCGTGCCCCAGGACATCCCGTTCGCCCCGACCGACTTCATCTTCGCCGCGATCGGCGAGGAGCTCGGGTTCCTCGGCACCGCGGCCCTCCTCCTCCTGTTCCTCGTGCTCGTGGCCCGGGGGTTCCGGCTCGCGCTCGAGCGGACCGATCCCTTCGGGAAGCTCCTCGCGGCCGGCCTGGCCACCGTGATCGGGCTCCAGACCTTCGTGATCGTGGGCGGGGTGACCCGGGTCATCCCGCTCACCGGCATCACGCTCCCGTTCGTCTCCTACGGGGGGTCGAGCCTGGTCGCGAACTTCGTGATCCTCGCCCTGCTCGTGCGGGCCTCGTCTGGGCCGCTCCCGGCGCGGGGGAGGGAGGCCGATGGATAGGCAGATCCGACGGGCCGGGCTCGCCACCGTGGCCCTGTTCCTCGTCCTGTTCGCCCAGGTGAGCTACGTCCAGGTGTTCGCCGCCGACCGGATCGCGGACCACCCCGCGAACGCCAAGCGCCGGCTGATCGCCGAGTACCGCGTGGACCGCGGCGACATCCTCGCGGCCGACGGCCGGACCGTCCTCGCCACGTCCCGGCGGACCCGGGGCGAGCTGGTCTACGAGCGCCGCTACCCGCAGGGCCCCCGGTACGCGGGGATCACCGGGTTCTCCTCGATCGTCTACGGCCGGACCGGGCTCGAGGCCTCCTTCGACGACTACCTCTCAGGCGACGCCCCGGAGCTCTTCCCCACGACCCTCGGGGACCTCGTCCTCGGCCGACCGAGGCGGGGCGCGACCCTCGTCACGACCGTCGAGCCCGCCGTCCAGGCCGCGGCGGAGCGCGCCCTCGGCGACCAGCCCGGGGCGGTGGTGGCCATGGATCCGCGGACCGGGGGCGTCCTGGCCCTGGTGTCCAACCCCACCTACGACCCCAACGACCTCTCCTCCCAGGACCCGCGCGAGGTCCGCCGGGCCTGGGAGCGCCTCAACGCCGACCCCGCGGAGCCGCTCCGCTCCCGGGCCACCGACGAGCTCTTCCCACCGGGGTCGTCGTTCAAGCTCATCACCGCGGCGGCCGCCCTCGAGGCCGGGTTCGGCCCCGAGAGCTCCTGGCCGAACCCCCGGGAGCTGGACCTCCCGCTCACCGAGAACACGCTCCAGAACTTCGGCGGCTCCCACTGCCTGGGGGGCGCGCCGAGCATCACCCTGGCCCAGGCCTTCCAGGTCTCGTGCAACGTGACGTTCGGGGAGATCGCGCTCCGGCTGGGACCGGAGCGCCTGGCCCGACAGGCCTGGGCGTTCGGGTTCGGCCCCGCCCCCGGGGAGGGCGACGTCCCCTTCGACATCCCCTTCGAGGAAGGGGTGTTCCCCGACCCCTCGGCCTTCGAGCGCAACGACCCGCTCCTGGCGTTCGCGGGGATCGGGCAGTTCGACGTCGCCGCGAACCCGCTCCAGATGGCGCTCGTGGCCTCGGCGATCGCGAACGGAGGGGTGGAGATGCGCCCCCGGCTGGTGTCGGAGATCCGGGACCCACAGGGGCGGGTGCTCCGCGAGATCGGACCCGAGGCCTGGGGTCGGCCGATCTCGGCAACGACCGCCGCCGCCCTCACGAGGATGATGGTCTCGGTCGTCGAGGCGGGCACCGGCACCGCCGCCCGGCTCCCGGGCGTGACCGTGGCGGGGAAGACCGGGACGGCCCAGCACGGGGAGGGCGAGCCGCCGCACGCCTGGTTCGTCTCGTTCGCCCCCGCCGAGGACCCGCGGGTCGCGGTGGCCGTCGTCGTGCTGAACGGCGGTAGCCTTGGCAGCGAGGCGACGGGGGGGCAGGTGGCGGCCCCCATCGCCCGCGAGGTCATCGCCGCCGCCCTCCGGATCCCTGGGACGGGAGCATGAGCGAGAGGCTGCTCGGAGGCCGGTACCGCCTGGAGGCGCCGATCGGCTCGGGCGGGATGGCCCAGGTGCACCGGGGAACCGACACCGTCCTCGGGCGGCCGGTGGCCATCAAGATCCTGGCCCCGCGGTACGCGGAGGACGCCGAGTTCGTGGCCCGGTTCCGCCGGGAGGCGCAGGCCGCCGCGCGCCTGAACCACCCCAACGTGGTGGGCGTCTACGACACCGGTTCGGACGACGGCACCCACTACATCGTGATGGAGTACGTGGAGGGGCGGACCCTCGCCGACTTCCTCGCCCGGGACGGCCGCCTCCCCCCGGCCCAGGCCGTCGAACTCGCCGAGGCGGTCTGCCGGGCCCTCGCCGTCGCCCACGCCCAGGGCGTGATCCACCGGGACGTGAAGCCCGGGAACATCATGGTCACCCGCGACGGCCGGGTGAAGGTCATGGACTTCGGGATCGCCCGCCTCGCCGACGGGGCGGAGACCGTCGCCCAGACCGCCGCCGTCCTCGGCACCGCCTCCTACCTCTCCCCCGAGCAGGCGAAGGGGGAGCCGGTCGACGCCCGCTCGGACCTCTACTCGCTCGGGGTCGTCCTGTACGAGATGCTCACCGGCCGGCCCCCGTTCACCGGCGACTCGCCGGTCGCCGTCGCCTACAAGCACGTGAACGAACCGCCGACCCCGCCCTCCGAGCTCGCGCCGGACGTCCCCGCGGACCTCGAGGCGGTCGTGATGCGCTGCCTCGCGAAGAACCCGCAGAACCGCTACGCCTCGGCCGAGGAGCTCCTCGCGGACCTCGAGCGGGTCCGGGCCGGCCAGCCGGTCCAGGCCACCCCGCTCCTCCCCGAACGGCCGACCGCCGTCCTCGGCCGGCCGGCACCCACCGCGGTCCTCCCCCCCGGCGAAGAGGAGCCCGAGGGGGGCCGGGGGCGGCGGCTCCTCGTCGGGGTCCTCGCGACCCTCGCGATCCTCGCGCTCCTCGCGGCGGGTCTGTACGTGCTGCTCCGGGCGCTCCTCGCCGAGCCCCAGGTCGCCCGGGTCCGGGTCCCGCGCGTCATCGGTCTCACGCTCCCCGAGGCCACGGCCGCGCTCGAGGCCCGCGGGCTGCGCCCGGGCCAGGTCGACGACGTGTTCTGCGACCTGCCCCCGGGCCGGGTCTGTCGACAGGATCCCCGCCCGGACGCGCGGGTGCCGACCGGCGCACGGGTCGACCTCTTCCTCTCCAAGGGCCCTCGCCCCGTGGTGGTGCCCGACCTCACCGGGATGACCCAGGACGACGCCGAGCGGGCGCTCGATGCCCGCGGCCTCGTGCTCGGCGAGATCACGACGAGGGAGGTCGACCCGGCGGAGGCGCCCGAGGGGACCATCGTCGACCAGTTCCCGGAGGCGGGCGAGCGGGTGCCGCCCGGGACCGCCGTCGACGTCGTCGTCGCGGTCGCCCCTCCCCCGAGCCCCACGCCGCCCACGGTGACCGTGCCCGAGGTCGTCTGCGAGAGCGCGGGGAAGGCGGAGGCCGGGCTCCGTAAGGTCGGCCTGGACTGGGTGTACGGGGAGCCCCGCTTCAACCCCGACTGCCCGCAGGATGGGAGGATTGCCGCCGTCGACCCGCCGGAGGGGTCGCCGGTTGCGCAGGGGTCCGCGGTGACCCTGTACCCCTCGACCTCGGCCCCCCCGACGTCGCCGCCCCCCGGGGGCGACTGAACGGCCCGGACGTGTAGCATGCGGGCGCCGATGGCCCTCTGGTTCGCCCCGGAGACCTACACCGAGGAGGAGCGGGCCATCCTCTCCCGGTACTTCACCAACCTCGACGGGCCGGTCTTCGCGCTCGTGAACCTCCCGGAGGTGGTGAAGGGCGCGCTCTTCGCCCGCTACTCGCGCACCGCCAAGCCGCTCCGCCGGCTCTTCCTCGACGAGTTCGCGGAGCAGGTGGAGGACGCGGGCGCAGCGGCCGCGGTGGGGGTGGCGAGGGCCGAACGGCTGTACGACCGGGTCTTCTTCGAGTACGGGGACGACTCGGTGGCCCAGCTCGGCGGGGTCCACCTCGCGTGCGAGCAGGCCTCGCAGCTCCTCACCAAGGCCATCGAGTGGGGGCGGCTCGCCGCCTACCTCGAGCAGTCCACCCGCTACATGCGCTACGACGACCGCCCGGCGGGGCGGTGGCGCGTG
>Ga0101941_1000745_pt1 | contig 41191 bp, 39 predicted proteins | sample DewCreD2012metaG_3_FD_75242 | JGI IMG/M metagenome (GOLD analysis project Ga0101941, IMG submission 75242) | Hot spring sediment bacterial and archeal communities from British Columbia, Canada, to study Microbial Dark Matter (Phase II) - Dewar... ... | reverse complement strand
CCACAGGGCGGGGAACATGTTCAGGGCGCGCGCGCCTTCGGCGAACCGCTGGTTGGCGTCGGTCCACTGGCCGGTCTTGCTGGCGATGTAGCCGCGCCACATGGCGGCGGAGGGGTCGTCGTTCAGCACCGGCGAGGCGAAGTCGGTCTCGGCCTCGGCATAGCGGCGCGCCATCACCTTGGCCACGCCGCGCAGGCCCCGGAACTCGCCGTCGCCCATCAAGGTCTGGTGGGCGCGGCCGGCCGCGTTGAGCACGCCGATCGCCTCGAACGACAGGTTGGAGCCGACCAGGAAGCGGGCCAGGGCCATGCGGGCCGCCGTATCGTCACCCTTGCCGTCGGGGCCGCCGGCCGCGGGGACCGCGCTCAGCAGGGCGTCGTAACGGGCCATGAAGCCGCCCGATCCGGTCTTGGACCAGCGCTCGGGGTCGATCAGGGCGGGCATCGCCATGGCCTGGGGCGCGCCGGCTCCGGCGTCGGCCTGGGCCTGGCCGCTGGACATCGAGGATAGGAGCAGACCCTTGGGCCGGCCAATGCGGACGATGTCGCCGTCGGCGGTCATCTGCAGGTCGCCGGAATAGCTCTCGACCGCCAGGCCGGTGGCCGACTGCAGCAGGGCCATCTCGACATAATCGCGGCGCGACGCCAGGCCCTTGGACGGGGCCAGGGCGGTGACCACGCCCAGGCGGTCGCCGACCGCCGGGTCGGACACCCAGGCGATCCTGGTCGCGCCGGCCACATTGGCGGTCAGGGTGGCGGGACTGGCGTTGTCGTCGCGGGCCACGCGGACTAGGTCGGGCGAATCCTGACTTCCCGCCCCCAGGGCGATCGTCCAGTTCGACCCCACCCCGCCGGCGTAAAACGGCGCGCCCTGCGGCGTGCTGATCCGCAGCGCCGCGTAGTCGGCGCCCTTGAAGACCTGGATGTTGCGGTACTGCGGCGTGCTGGCGGGCAGCTTGCCAATGTCCAGCCGGGCCGGGGCGTCGAACACCACCCACACAGCCTCGCCGCGCCGGAACACGGCGGCGCCGGCCGGATTGGCCCAGTCAAAGCTCAGCTGGATCTGGCCCGACACCTTGTCCAGCTTCACCGGCACCACGCCGCTGGCGGGCATGGGGTTGGGACGGTTCGCGATCACGGCGGTCGCGGGAGCCGGACCCGAGGTGGTTTCCTGGCGGACGAACAGATTGACGAAGTCGTTGCCGTCGGCGTTGCCGGCCCGGAAGTCCGTGCCCTCGCTCAGGGCGACCACGATCTCGACCACGCCGCCGACGTGGCGGGCCTGGGCGCCCTTCACCAGGCGGGGAGGTCCGACATTGAGGGCCGAAAGATTGGGATTGGCGTCGCGCGGGAAGCGCAGGACGACGGCCGTCCCCTCGCGACGGGCCTGCATGCCGCGTGAGCCCGGGAATTCCAGCCGCGTGAAGTCGGGGGCCTGGGCGACCCGGACCTGCAGGCTGGCGGGCGCCGCCTTGCGTGGGCCAGACTTGCTTGGGGCGGAGACCTGACGCGCCTCGGCCGAGATCAACATCGACGGGGTCGCGACCCCAAGGATGCAGATCGCCGCGACGGTCGATCTCAGAAACGCCCCCAGTCTCATGCCCCCCGCCTTCGCTCCTGTCCTAGCCGGCCTTCTTGCCGCCGGCCAGCGGCGCCGCGGCAGCCTGGGCGGCGGGGTCGGCGGCCGGCTTGTCGGCGGCGGCCAGGGCGGCGCGCTGCTTGGCGATGGCTTCCGACGACAGGCGGTTGGCCAGGCGCTCGGTCAGGATCTTGGCGTCGTTCGGCGACATGTTGGCCAGGATCATGCTGAGCGTGCGCTCCTTCATCTTGGACGCGATCGGCAGGCGCACGCTGTCGTCCAGCACGCTCATGCGGGCGGCGGCGTCCTTGGGCTTCATGGCCGAATAGACGGTCACCATGCGCATGGCTTCGGCTTCCTTCTGGGCGTCGGCCTGGCCCAGCAGACCCTGAATCTCGCCCTTCATGCCGTTCAGCGCCTTCATCTTGGCGTCGAGCTTGGATTCGGCGGCGGCCAGCAGCTGCAGTTGGACGTCGATGTCCTGCTCGCGCTGATCCAGCTGGCCCCGGCGCTGACCCAGGCTTTGAAGCACGCGCAGCTCGGCCGGCGACAGGCCGGCTTCCTTGGCCAGGTCGCTGGCCGAGGGCGCGCAGATCGCGGCCGGCGTCTTGGCGGCGGCGTCCTTGCCGGCGTCGGCGGCCGAAGCGGCCTTCTCGCCGCCCTTGGCGTCAGGCTTGGCCACGTCCTCGGCGAAAGCCTTGGCGCCGCTCAGCATGTCGGGAATGGATTTCGCGCCGGACATGGCGTTGACGGCCAGCACGCCGACGACGGTGACCCCGATGATCGGCAGGATGCGCGGAACGTTTTTCATCGGCGGCCTCTGAAGGTCGAGTCGGGACGCGGCGGATCTTCCGGCCCCTCGAACAGGTCATCATCTATCCGCGCCCGTGAACGCGGAGTTTCCTTTGGCGTAGAAGGCCGCGCGGCGGAAGGTGGCGGGGCGTCGCGGGGGATGCGGGCCTCGCGGTCCAGCAGCTTCTCGAAATCCTCGGCCCGCAGGCGGCGCTGGGTCTCCGGCGTCAGGTCGGGCTGCTGTGCGCGGATCGGACGCGGCGCGGCGGCGGCGCGCGGTTCGATCAAGGAACGAGCGGCAGGCGGCGGGGTGACCATCGGCCGGGTCAGCCGCTCGTCCAACTGGGCCGCCAGGGCTTGGGCCTTGGCGATGCGGTCGGACAGGGTGTCGGCGGCCTCGTCGGTGGCGGCGCGCAGATCGGCCAGGCCCTGTTCGGCGCGCATGGCGGCGCGGTCGAGGTCGGCCACGGCCTTGGCGAAGCCTTCGTGGCTGTCGCGCAGGGCTTTGAGGCGGCGCTCCAAGCGCACGCCGAAGGCCAGGGCGATCAGCAGCAGGACCGCCAGCAGACCGTTGAGGGCGATGGCCGTCAGGCTCATTTCAGCTTCTGAACCGCCTTCTTGGCCGCCTGCGTCAGGGGCGCGTCGGCCCGTATGGCGATCGAGTGGTTGCGACGGCCCATGCGCCCACGGGTCAGCGGGATGGAGCCGGCGCGCAGCTCCACGGGGCTGTCGGGCGTGGCGTTCAGCATCAGTATGTCGCCCACCTGAAGGTTCAGCACCCTGGAGAGCGGCAACTGCTGCTCGTCGAGCACGGCGCGTACTTCCATCTGGGTGGTCCAGAGTTCGGTGGCCAAGTGGCCTTCCCAGATGTTGTCGCGGCCGAACTTCTCGCCCATGAACTGCTGCAGCAGCATCTTCCGAATGGGTTCGAGGGTCGCATAGGGCAGCAGAAGCTCGATTCTGCCGCCGCGGTCTTCCATGTCGATCCGAAGCTTCACAAGAATCGCGGCGTTGGCTGGCCGGGCGATCGCGGCGAAGCGTGGATTGGTCTCCAGCCGGTCCAGGGTGAACGACACCGGGTGCAAGGGCTCGAAGGCCGCCTTGGCGTCGTTGAGCACGACCTCGACCATCCGCTGCACCAGCACCCGCTCGATAGTGGTGTAGGGGCGGCCTTCGATGCGCATGGCCGCGGTGCCGCGACGGCCGCCCAGCAGCACGTCGACGATCGAGTAGATCAGGTTGGAATCGACCGTCAGCAGGCCGTAGTTGTCCAGCTCCTCGGCCCGGAACACCGCCAGGATGGCCGGCAGCGGGATCGAGTTCAGATAGTCGCCGAAACGGATCGAGCTGATGTTGTCGAGACTGACCTCGACGTTGTCGGAGGTGAAGTTCCGCAAGGAGGTCGTCATCAGCCGCACCAGGCGGTCGAAGACGATTTCCAGCATCGGCAGGCGCTCGTACGATACGAGCGCCGAGTTGATGATGGCGCGGATGCCGGTGCGGTCGTCATTGCCGTCGCCAGACATGTCGAAGCCCAGCAGGCTGTCGATCTCGTCCTGGTTCAGGATGCGTTCGGCGCCCATCGAGTCGCCGCCGCCGTCATCCCAGCCGCCCATGCCGCCGCTGAAGTCGCCAAACTCGTTGCCGCCGGCCTCACCGCCGGCTTCGGCCGGCGGGTTCTCCGAGGCCCACTGGGCCATCGCGGCCTGATCGTCGATTTCTTCCGCCATGTCGGTTCGCCCCAGCCAGCCCGAGGGCTAGTTGATCAGCATCTCCTCGATCAGCACCGCGTTCACCTTGGAGGGCGCGGCGACCAGATTAACGCGACGCAGCAGCTCGGCGCGCAACTGATAGCTGCCTTGGCTGCCATTAAGGTCTTCCGGACGCAGTTCGCGCAGGAAGGTCTGGAACATGTCCTGCAGGCGGGGAAGGTTCGGCGTCAGGTGTTCGGCCGTTTCCTCGTCGGGCAGTTCGAAGGTCAGTTTCAGCTTCAGGAAGGTCGAGCGACCGTCGGCGGCCTGCATGTTCACGACGATGTCCGGCAGGGTATAGAACACTACGCCGTCGGGACCTTCCTTGATCACCGGCGCGCCAGCGCCCTCGGCTCCGGCGGCGTGCTCGCCTTCCTTCTTCTCGTCCTTCTTTTCTTTCTTCTTCGGCTTCTCGTGCCCCTTCTCGGCCGAGGCTTCAGGCTTGGGCTTGAGCAGCAGGAAACCGGTCACGCCGCCGCCGATCAGCACGACGGCCGCCGCGGCGGCGATGATGATCATCATCGGCGGCTTCTTCTTGGCCGGAGCTTCGCCCTCGACAGCACCCTCTTCGCCTTCGGGGGCGGGAGCATCCTTGGGGGGTTTGTTGGCCACGCGCGCGGTTCCTTGGAATCTATGGATCTACTCATGCGTGGAGCATGGTTAACGATCTCTTTTGAAAGCCATTTCGCCGCAGGCTGAATCTGCCCGGCAGACTCGGTCGCCGGGCCCGCGTTAACCTTCATTATCGTTGAAATCACTCATCTTTTCGAGTTGGCACGAGGGTTGCTAGCAGACTTGCGGCGCATTTGTCGCGCCAGCCGTCTCGGTAACCGGTCATGGACAACGCACTGTATGTGGGACTTTCGCGGCAGATGACCCTGCGCCGCGAACTCGACATCGTGGCCAACAACATCGCCAACGCGAACACGACCGGCTTCAAGGTCGAGGAGCTGATGGTCCGCACGGAACCGGCGAAGCCGGCCCGCACCGCCGGCGGCGCGAACCCCGTGAAGTTCGTGCTGGACGACGGCGTGGCGCGCGATTTCGGCCAGGGCGCGCTGAGCCAGACGGGCGGCGACTTCGACCTGGCCCTGGAAGGCCAGGGGTTCTTCAAGGTCTCCACCGCAGGCGGCGAGCGCTACACCCGCGACGGTCGCTTCACCATGGCTTCGGACGGCAAGCTGGTCACCCAGAACGGCGCGCCCGTACTGGACGAGGGCGGCGGCGAGATCACCATCGACCCGCTGCGGGGCCCGGTCTCCATCGGCAAGAACGGTACGGTCAGCCAGGGCGCGGAACAGATCGGCAAGATCGCCGTGGTGCGTCCGACCGATCTGGCCTCATTCCGCAAGGACGGCGACAATCTCTATCGCAACACCACCAACGACGCCCCTCAGGCCGCCCCGGACGCCCGGATCCACCAGGGCATGCTGGAGGCCTCGAACGTCCAGGCCATCACCCAGATCACCAAGCTTATCGAGGTCAGCCGCGCCTATGAGCGCATGGCCAAGATGATGGATCAAACCTCGGAACTGTCCCGGAGCGCCGTCGAGCGCCTGGGCAAGCCGCAGTAAGGATAACCTAAGATGCAAGCGCTCCGCACCGCCGCGACCGGCATGTTGGCCCAACAGCTGAACGTCGAGGTCATCTCCAACAACATCGCCAACATGAACACCGTCGGCTTCAAGCGCCAGCGGGCCGAGTTCCAGGACCTGATGTACCAGACCATAGAGCGCGCCGGCGCACAGTCGTCGGGCGACGGCAACGTGGTGCCCACGGGCGTGCAGATCGGCGGCGGCGTGAAGGCCGGCTCGGTCTACCGTATCCACCAGCAAGGCACGCCGACCATGACCGGCAGCGAGTTCGACGTGGCCATCCAGGGCAAGGGCTTCCTGCAGATCCTGCTGCCCTCGGGCGAGACCGCCTATACGCGCGCCGGCAACTTCTCGACCAACGATCAGGGCCAGATCGTCACCGAGGACGGCTACACCGTCCAGCCCGGCATCACGATCCCCCAGAACGCCATCTCCACCACCATCGGCAAGACCGGCCTGGTGCAGGTGAAGCTGGAAGGTGATCCGAACCCGCAGACGGTCGGTCAGATCGAACTGGCCAACTTCCTCAACGAGGGCGGCCTAGAGGCCATCGGCGACAACCTGTTCATGGAAACCGCGGCCTCGGGCGCCGCCAACATCGCCGCCCCGGGTCAGCCCGGTTTCGGCACCCTGCTGCAGAACTACACCGAAGCCTCCAACGTCGACTCGGTCAGCGAAATCACCTCGCTGATCGTCGCCCAGCGCGCCTACGAGATGAACTCCAAGGTCATCACCACGGCCGACCAGATGCTCCAAGCCACCTCGAACCTGAGGTCGTAAGCTCATGAAAATCTTCACCGCTTCCCTCGCCGCCCTGCTGATCGCCACCCCGGCCCTGGCTGGTCAGGCCGTCTCGCTGCGGTCCAACACCACCGACGCCGACGGCAGGATCACGCTGGGCGAGCTGTTCGACGGAGCCGGCGCGGCCTCGGACGTGGTGGTCGCCGCCCGCATCGGGCCGTCGGCCGTGCTCGACGCCGGAGCCGTGCAAATGGCCGCCCGCCGGGCGGGTCTGGACTGGAACAACAGCAACGGCGTGCGTCGGATCATCGTCCGCCAAGGGTCGGACAGCGGTTTGGCCGGCGCCGCGCGCGGCAACGTGGAAGTTCTTGCCTACGCCCGCAGCCTGGCGACCGGCGAGATGGTCCAGCCCGAGGATCTGGTCTGGGTCAAGATGGCCGCCAGCCCGTCCGACGCGCCTCGCGACGCGGACGCGGTGATCGGCATGACCGCCAAACGCCCGCTGCGTCAGGGTTCTGCCGCCAGCCTGCGCGACGTCTCGACCCCGCAGGTCATCAAGGCGGGCGATATCGTCGCAGTCACCTACGAGGACGCCGGCGTGGCGCTGACCTTGCAAGGAAAGGCCATGGCGGCCGGGGCCATCGGCGAAAGCCTGATGGTCCAGAACACCGCCAGCAAGAAGATCATCGAGACCGTGGTCACCGGACCCGGCTCGACCGCCGTCGGCCCGCAGGCGATGCGCTTGAAGGCCAACCGTAACAATACGCTGCGCTACGCCGCTCGCTGAGAAGGTCACACCTGATGCGCCCCGCCCTCGCCGCTCTCCTGCTGCTCGCCCCGCTCGCCGCCTGCTCGACCGTCACCGAAGCGGTGAAGGGCCCCGAACTGGCTCCCGTCGGCTATCCAGCCCAACTGGCCCCGATGACCCAGCAATACGTCGCCCAGCCCCAGGCCGCCTCGGCCAACTCGCTGTGGCGCACGGGCGCGCGCACCTTCTTCAACGACCAGCGCGCCAGCAAGGTCGGCGACATCGTGACCGTCAATATCGACATCGACGACAGCGCCACCACCAAGAACCAGACCTCGTCGTCGCGCGCCTCGAACAGCAACCTGGGCGTGCCCAACTTCCTGGGCCTGGAATCCAGCCTCGGGAAGGTTCTGCCGGGCGGCTTCGACCCAGCCAACATGATCAACACCAAGTCAGGCACGTCCAACGCCGGGTCGGGCGCGGTGAACCGATCGGAAAAGATCGCCCTGACCATCGCCGCCGTCGTCTCGGGCGTGCTGCCCAACGGCAACCTGGTGATCCAGGGCACCCAGGAAGTGCGCACCAACGCCGAACTGCGTCAGCTGACGGTGGCCGGCATCGTGCGCCCCGAGGACATCTCGTCGGCCAACACCATCAAGCACACCCAGATCGCCGAAGCCCGCATCAGCTACGGCGGCCGCGGCGACATCAGCCGCGTGCAGAAAACCCCAGGCGGCCAGGCGCTGGTCGAGAAATTCTCGCCGTTCTAAGGAGTTGGTTTCAGGACGGTTTTCAGCCGCCTCCTTGATCGGGCGAGCGTGCGGGGCCAGATTACCCTGCGTCACAACGCTCGCCCGGGACACGTCGGGCCTGAATCCGGAGCCGACCTCATGACCCTGCGCGTTCGCGCCTTCTCCGCCCTGGTCGGCGCCGCCCTGCTGGCGACCGCCTTGCCCGTCGCCGCCCAAGCCCAAAGTCAGGGCGGGCCGTTCAGCGGCCCGATGGGCGTGACCGGACGCTGGGCGATCGACCTGCCGCGCTCGAAATTCAACACCGCCCTGACCGGCCCGGCGCCGCTGAGCGGCGAGCTGGACGTCACCATCGACGACGGCAAGAACCTGGCCTGGACCCTGGTCGAGGTGGACGAGGCCGGCGTCGCCGCCCTGCAGTTCGCCCACGCCGCGCTCGATGGTCCGACGACCCGGGCCGTGGTCAATCTGAACCTGGTGACCATCAGCGTCCAGCGCGTCGGCCCGGCCGCCGTGACCGTGACCACCCACAACGCCCAAGGCTCGCGCCATCAGTCGATGAAGGTCAGCCGGACCGACGCCGACACCCTGCTGGTCGAGCAGGACATCGACGGCAAGCCTGGGCCGCCCGACCAGACGCTGATCCTGGTGCGGGTGAAGTAGGCGTCTAGCGGTAGCTCAGGCTCCAGGTCACCGTCAGCGGACCCGACAAGGTCTGCTCACCGCTCGCGCATTCGGTCAGGCTCTGGAAGGCCCCGGTCGGCGTGCGATAAGCCGGCTCGTCCGCCAGCGGACGCGACCTGCAGGTCAATCCGCTTACCTTGAAGCTTCGGACATCGCCCTGGCCATAGGTCGTGACGTCGCCCCTGGTGGCGGGCGCGGCCGAGAACGCGGCGAAGGACAGGTCAACGGCCTTGACCGCTTGCCCGCCCTTGGGCGTGAACACATCCGTGCGGCTGATTTTGCCGGGCTCCAGGACGTAGGTCGTCCTCACGCTGAACCGGTCATCCGCGATCGGCGCATCGGTTCCCAGCTTGTCGAGCTGGGTCTGTTCATAGGTGACGATGGTCCGAGCGCCCTGCTCGCTCACCTTGACGTTTCGCGCATAGGCCAGCGGCGTCAGTCGAGAGCCATCCGCCAGGGTCAGGCGCGGCAGAAGCTGCGGGAACTCGCCGTCGGCGACCCCAGCCAGCATGCCCGGCGAGAATGGAATCGGATAATAGGGCGTGTTCTCGTGCTGGCCCTTGCCGCCGTTGATGATCGGCAGACCGATGACGCGGCCGCGATCGCGCAGCGTCACCACCAGCCGGTCATGTTCGCCGCGCGCGAACCAAGTGACCCGGCGTTGGGGCAGGGTGTCGAGCCAAGTCGCGTAGCCGGCGTCCGGCGTCTTGTCCTTGAAGCCCAGCTCGTTCCAGATCGCGCTGGTATAGATGTACTGACGCGCCAGGCTGAGGTTCTCGCCCAGGATCCGGTGCTTGCCGCGATAGGCGTCGGTGCGCCGGCCGTGCGCCCACAGGTTCACCGAACCCATCTCGGGATCGAACCAGAAGTCCATGTACCGGGCCGTGACGCGCGACGAAAAGGCGTAGGCCATGGCCTTCTCCTTCGGGGTCAGAACATCCAGCTTGGCCGCGGCGGTCAGCACCTCCAGGAAAGCGGTCTCTCCATAGGTCCCGATGCTACGGCCGTATTCGAAGCCCTCGCCACGGAGGTTGAGACGCGGCAGCATCAGGTCGACCGACTTGCGCAGCCAGACCTTGACCTCTGGCGTCGCCGGCATGCCGGCCTCGATCAGGCGGTGGCTGATCTCGCCGATCAGCAGCACGCTATAACGGTCGAACCGCCCGTCGCCGTCGGTCTCGTCGGCGAAGCCGTACTCGCCGGAGTACTTGCGGTAGTGGTCGAGCGTACGCTCCAGCAAGGCTTCGCTGGCCGAGGCGTCCTCCCAGCCCAATTGGTAGCGCAGCCGGGCGACGCTGAAGGCCACGCCGTAGTAGTTGTTGGGCAGGTCGATCAGGGTCAGGTCGTCGGCGCGGACGAACTTGCGCCAGTCCAGCTTGACCTTCAGCTTGGCCAGGGTTTCCGGCGAAACCGCCTGCTCCAGCAGACCGGCCTCCCGCAGCATGTGCAGGGCCTGAATGTAATAATAGACGCCCCAGGTGTTGTTGGTGTCGTCCACCGTCATGTCGGCGATCTGGCGATAGCCGGCCAGGTAGGTCGCGAACTTCGGATCGTCGCGCGGGGTGTCGATCAGCAGATAGGCCAGGCCGATGGCCACCTTGCCGGGCAGGAACTTGTCGTCGGCGTCGAACACCCGAACGCCGTCCAGCGTCATGTCGCGCTTCTCGACCATCAGCTTGTCGAGCAGCACGGCCATCTGCGGCAACATCCGCGTTTCGACCGTGCGGTTCATCGGCGCCGCCGTGGCGTAGGCCTGCCCGCGCCCGCCCGGATCATCGGCCGGGGCGGCCACGGCCGACGACGCGACAGCGCCGAAAACGGCGGCCAGGAACAGGCGTTCACGGATGGATTTTAACGACATCGCTTCCCCGCCTTCGTCAGTCTTCAGCGGAGACGACTTTTTATGTGGCGCGGCCATGAGCTACCGCCGCCGGGAGCATTGTCAAGCCAATTACGATTTCGGTAAGACCAATCGAAACCAATTGGAAATATAAGCTAGGTCCGCACCGCCTCCCGACGGCGCGGAACACGCGTCACCAGTTGAACATTGTCCCGTCTTCCAAGCGGTTCACCGGCAGGTAGGCGCGCCTGTAGGGATACTGCTCGGCCAGGGTCTCGTCGATATCGACGCCCAGGCCCGGTTGTTCGCCCGGATGCAGCATGCCGTCCTTGAAGCTGTAGGCGTGCGGGAACACCGCGTCGGTCTCCGGCGTGTGGCGCATGTATTCCTGCAGCCCGAAGTTCGGGATCGACATGTCGAAATGCAGCGCCGCGGCCATGGTCACCGGCGACAGGTCGGTCGCGCCATGACAGCCGGTGCGCACGTGGTGCAAGTCGCAGAAGGCGGCGATCTTCTTCAGGTTGGTGATCCCGCCGGCGTGCAGGACCGTGGTCCGCAGGTAGTCGATAAGTTGTTCCTGGATCAGGATATTGGCGTCCCAGACATGGCTGAAGATCTCGCCCACGGCCAGCGGCGTGGTGGTGTGCTGGCGGATTAGGCGGAAGCCGGCCTGGTTCTCGGCGGGCACCGCGTCCTCCAGCCAGAACAGGCGATAGGGCTCCAGATCCTTGCCCAGACGGCCCGCCTCGATGGGCGTCAGGCGGTGGTGGACGTCGTGCAGCAGGTGCACGTCGTCGCCCAGCGCCTCGCGCGCGGCTTCGAACAGCTTCGGAGCGTGCTTCAGGTACCTGGCCGTCGACCACACGTTCTCGGTGGGCAGATTTCCGTCGGCCGGCTCGTAGAACATCTTGTCGCCCGACACGCCGTAGGTGCTGGCCAGGCCGGGCACGCCGGTCTGCAGGCGGATGGCCTTGTAACCCAGAGCCTTGTACTTTCGGGCCTCGGCGATGGTGTCCGCTATGGTCTCGCCGTTGGCGTGGCCGTAGACGGTGACGCCGTCGCGGCAGGCGCCGCCCAGCAACTGGTACAGCGGCAGGCCGGCCACCTTGGCCTTGATGTCCCACAGCGCCATGTCGACCGCCGCCAGGGCGGTCATGCCCACCGGGCCGCCGCGCCAGTACGAGCCGCGATAGAAGAACTGCCAGATATCCTCGATCCGATGGGCGTCGCGACCGATCAGGCAGGGAATCATATGGTCGCGAAGATAGCTGACCACCGCCATCTCACGCCCGTTCAGCGTCGCGTCGCCAACGCCGGTGACCCCGTCCGAGGTGGTGATCTTCAGCGTGACGAAGTTCCGTCCCGGACAGGTCACGATGACCTTGGCGTCGATAATCTTGAGCATGGAGTGTTGGTCTACCTGATCGCTTAAGTGGCCTGACCAATCCATAGACAACATAATACAAATGCGCCAGTGCGGCGTGGCGTCTTTCGCGACCATGCTCTAGGCTGTCGTCGGCCCAGCGATGCGCGTTGGGCGGGAAAGTCCCATGACCACGTCTACCGCGGAAACGCGTAAGCTCTACCAACAGGTCGCCAACGCGATCGCCGAATCGATCCGCGAGGGCGCCTTCCAAGCGGGGCATCGTCTGCCCTCGGAACGTGACCTGGCAGAAGAATACAAGGTCAGTCGGCCCACGGTGCGCGAGGCGATGATCGCCCTGGAAATCCGCGGGCTGGTCGAGGCCCGTCACGGTTCAGGCGTCTATGTCACCGAGGCCGCGCCGGTCGAGACGCCCGCGCCCGAACTGGATATCGGGGCCTTCGAACTGACCGAGGCCCGCCGCCTGATCGAGGGCGAGTCCTGCGCCCTGGCCGCCACCACCATCACCGACCAGGAACTGGCCGATCTAGCCAAGATCCTCGACGACATGCTCGAGGAAAACGAGCACGACGTGCGCGGCGACCTGGCCGACCGCCGGTTCCACGTCACCATCGCCCGCGCCACCCGCAACAGCGCCCTGGTCACCGTGGTCGAGAACCTGTGGGACCTGCGCTACAAGTCACCCCTGTGCCGGGCGATGCTGGAACGCGCCCGGCAGGTAGGCGTGCGTCCGCTGATCGACGACCACCAGGAAATCCTCAGCGCCCTGAAGGCCCGCGACCCCAAGGCGGCGCGCAACGCCATGCGCGAGCATCTGGGCCGCGTGATCGACAACCTGCTGACCGCCACCGAGATCGACGCCATGCAGCAGGCTCGCAGCGAAGTCGCCGCGCGCCGCAACGAGTTGGCGCGCCGCTCGCTGATCTAGCGCCTCAAGCGTTGGAGGATGGGCGGCTGGAGGGAAGACTCCAGCCGCCCGTCGCCGGCCGGCCCCGGGAGGAGGATGCGATGAAGGACAAGGTCATCGCGTAGGCCGACGAGGTTCGTCAGTCGCCAACATAACGCAGCCATGGCGCGATGCAAGGCAATTGGCCTGACCAATAGCCATCCATAGCGCAATCTGGCTAGACCGATCTTGCCGATAGAACAAAAGCGCTCTCTAGCGACTTGACCAGCGGCCAATCCCTCATAGCACTGGTCTGCGACGTGGCGGCATAGGTCACGCGCCCCGGGGAGTACGACGCCATGCGCGCCAGCCTGCTTATCGCCTTGTCCGTCCTGGCCGTGACCTCTGGAGCCGCAATCGCTGCGCCTCCCGACTCCAACCCGGCGAGCCAGCAACAGGCGACGGCGTCTCAGGCCTTGGCGCTGGGCCGCAAGGTGGTCGCCTGGCAGTTGGCCCACATGGACAACTTCGACTACACCCACGGCCATCGCATGACCCCTGCCCCGCGCGGCTGGGTGCAAGGCGCGCTGTTCGTCGGAATGGCCGCCTTCGCCGAACGCACGGGAGATCCCACGGCCGCCGCCGCCGTCCGCGCGCATGGGGTCAAGCAGGCCTGGGGCCTCGGCGATCGCCCTCTGCATGCCGACGACCACGTGATCGGCCAGGCCTGGCTCTGGGCCTATGGCCACGACCACGACACGGCCCAGATCGCCCCCCTGAAGGCCCGCTTCGACGCCATCCTGGCCGATCCGCCGAAGGCCGACCTGACCTTCATCGACGGAACCGAGGAGCAGCCCTGCCAGGCCCGCTGGTGCTGGAGCGACGCCCTGTTCATGGCCCCCGCCGCCTGGACGGGCCTCACCCAGGCCACCGGCGACCCGCGCTACGCCGCCTACGGCGACAGGGAGTTCTGGGCCGCCACCGACTGGCTGCTGGACAGGCAGGAGGGCCTCTACTATCGCGACAGCCGCTATTTCGACCGCCGCGATGACAAGGGTCGCAAGATCTTCTGGAGCCGGGGCAACGGCTGGGCCTATGCCGGCATCGTCGACGTCCTGAAGACCCTGCCCGCCGACCATCCCTCACGGCCACGCTACGAGGCGCTGTTCCGGCGAATGTCCGACCGACTCGTGGCGCTGCAGAAGCCCGACGGCTACTGGGCCCCTTCCCTGCTGGTGCCGGAAAACACCCCGCCCGAGACCAGCGGCACCGGCTTCTTCGTCTATGGCCTGGCCTTTGGCCTGAACCACGGGCTGCTGAAGGGGGCGATGTACGAGGCCGCCGTGGCCAAGGGCTGGAACGCCCTTGCCGTCGCCGTCCAGCCCGACGGCAAGCTGGGCTGGGTGCAGCAGATCGGCTACGCCCCCGACCACGTCTCGGCCGACGACACCCAGCTTTACGGCGTCGGCGCCTTTCTGCTGGCCGCGTCGGAGGTCGGCGCGCGGTAGAACCGAGGCGCCCGCGGCTTCGTTGAACAACATCGCTTAAGGGAGAGGGGCATGGCCGAGACCGTAAACATCGTTTGCCCGCACTGCGACGCCACCAATCGCCTGCCGGCCGAGCGCGACGCCAAGGCGGCCAAGTGCGGTCGCTGCGGGGAACCGCTGTTCACCGGCCAACCGGTCGACCTGACCACCGCCCGCTTTCGCAAGCATGTGGCGGGCAGCCAGATCCCGATCGTCGTCGACTTCTGGGCGGCCTGGTGCGGGCCCTGCAAGGCCATTGCCCCGATCTTCGCCCGCTCGGCCGCCGAGCTGGAGCCGCGCGCCCGGTTCGTGAAGATCGATGTCGACGCCGAGCCCGCCTTGGCCCAGACCTACGGCGTGCGCGGCATCCCGGCGCTGTTCCTGTTCAAGGACGGCAAGGTGGCCGCCAACCAGGCCGGTCTGCCCGATCCCGGTTTCTTCCGCCGATGGCTGGATGAGCACGCTCCGGCCTAGCCAGGGTGGAGCCCAAGGCCCAGTTTCGCGTTTAACTCGAAGTGTCGAGCAAAGGGACTCCGACGATGCTCAAAGCTCACCACGCCCTCCTGATCCTGGCCCCTTCCGCCGTGCTGACGGCCTGCGGCGCCGGTCCGGCGCTGCCGCCGGAGCAAGGCTATGGTCCCGCCCCCGCCCTGCCGGCCGCCCGGAAGCAGGCGATCCCGGTGATAAAGATCGCCCCCGCCGTCGGCTGGGCCGAGGGCCAGACCCCCGACGCCGAACCCGGCTTCACGGCCACCGCCCTTGTGCGCGACCTGGACCATCCACGCTGGCTCCACGTACTGCCCAACGGCGACGTGCTGATCGCCGAAAGCAACGCCCCGCCGAAGCCTGAAGAGGGCAAGGGCTTCAAGGACTGGTTCCAGGGGATCGTCATGAAGCGCGCCGGCGCCGTGACCCAATCGGCCAACCGCATCACCCTCGTGCGCGACGCCGACAACGACGGAACGCTGGAGGTGCGCACCACCTTCCTGTCGGGCTTGAACTCGCCGTTCGGCATGGCCCTGGTGGGCGACACGCTCTACGTCGCCAACACCGACGCCCTCGTGGCCTTTCCGTACCAAACGGGCCAGACCCAGATAGCCGCCGCCCCGCGCAAGGTGGCCGACCTGCCCGGCGGTCCGATCAACCATCACTGGACCAAGAACGTCATCGCCAGTCTTGACGGCTCTCGGCTGTACGTGACCACCGGCTCCAACAGCAATGTCGGCGAGAACGGCATGGCGGCGGAAGAGCGCCGCGCCGCGATCCTGGAGATCGATCCGGCCACTGGCGCCAGCCGCGTCTTCGCCTCGGGCCTGCGCAATCCCAATGGCATGGACTGGCAACCCGCCAGCGGCGCCCTCTGGACCGCGGTCAACGAACGCGACGAGATCGGCAACGACCTGGTTCCCGACTACATGACGTCGGTGAAGGACGGCGGCTTCTACGGCTGGCCCTACAGCTATTACGGACAGACGGTTGATACGCGGGTGAAGCCGCAGCGTCCGGACCTGGTGGCCAAGGCGATCAAGCCCGACTACGCCCTGGGCGCCCATACGGCCTCGTTGGGCCTGACCTTCTACAAGGCCGACGCCTTCCCCGCGCGTTACAGAGGTGGGGCCTTCATCGGCCAGCATGGCTCGTGGAACCGCAAACCGGTCAACGGCTATCGCGTGGCCTTCGTGCCGTTCTCGGGCGGCATGCCCTCGGGCCCCGCCGAGCCGTTCCTGACCGGCTTTCTCGACGCCAAGGGTCAGGCCCTGGGCCGGCCGGTCGGCGTGGCGGTCGACAGGTTCGGCGCGCTGTTGGTGGCCGACGACGTCGGAAACGCCGTCTGGCGGGTCGCCGCCAACACGCCGCCGCCGGTCACGCCGGCGCCCGCGAGCCCCGCCCCCTAGGCTGGGATCGCCTCGTCCGTCCCCACCTCGCGCGGCGGGGCGTTGAAGACGGCCTCGTCCAGTATGCCCTCGCGCTTGGCGACGATGGTCGGCACCAGGGCCTGACCGGCGACGTTGACGGCCGTGCGCCCCATGTCGAGGATCGGGTCGATGGCCAGCAGCAGGCCCACGCCTTCCAACGGCAGGCCCAGGGTCGAGAGGGTCAAGGTCAGCATGACCACCGCCCCGGTCAGGCCCGCCGTCGCCGCCGAGCCCAGCACCGAGACGAAGACGATCAGGCCGTAGTCGGTCAGTTGCAGCGGCAGGTGATAGAACTGCGCGATGAAGATCGCGGCCACGGCGGGATAGATCGCCGCGCAGCCGTCCATCTTGGTGGTCGCGCCCAGCGGCACGGCGAAGGCGGTATAGGCGCGCGGCACGCCCAGGCGGGTCTCGGTCAGGGCCTCGGTCACCGGCAGCGTGCCGATCGACGAGCGCGAGACGAAGCCCAGCTGGATGGCCGGCCAGACGCCGGCGAAGAACCGCAGCGGGTTCAGGCCGTTCAGCGCCAGGATCGTCGGATAGACCACGAACAGCACCAGGGCGAGACCGATATAGACCGCGCCGGCGAAGGCCCCCAGCTGGCCCAGAGTGGTCCAGCCGTACTGGGCCACGGCGTTGCCCAAAAGGCCGACGGTGCCGATCGGCGTCAGTCGGATCACCCACCACAGCACCTTGCGCACCACGGCCAGGGCCGAGGCGTTGAAGGCCAGGAAGCCCTCGCCGGCCGGACCGGCCTTGATTGCCGCCACCCCGGCCACCAGGGCGATGACCAGAATCTGCAACACATTGAACGAGGTGGTGGTCGTGGCCGCGCCTTCGACAATCTTGGTCGAGGCCTGCAGGCCCAGGATGTTGGACGGGACCAGGCCCGTCAGGAAGTCGAGCCAAGAGCCGGTGGTGCGTGGGGCGCGGGCGGCGGCCAGATCGACCAGGGCATGTTCACCCGGACGCAGGATCAGGCCCAGCGCGATGCCAATGGCCACGGCGATCAGGGCTGTGATCGCGAACCACAGCAGGGTTCGCCACACCAGCCGGGCGGCGTTCTGCAGTTCGCGCAGATTGGCGATGCTGGCGACGATGGCGGTGAACACCAGCGGCGGCACCAGGACCCTTAGAAGTTGGACGAAGATCGCACCGACCTGGTGCAGGGTCTCGGCCAGGCCATAGCCTGGCTGCCCCTCGGCCGGTCCCAGCGAACGGGCCAGCAGGCCCAGCCCCAGGCCGACGACCATGGCGACCAGCACCTGAACGCCGAACCCGCCGATGAACCGGCTGGCTTTCGACTTCTGGGCCGAAGACGGGGAAGTCTGGATCTGGGCCATTTGGATCCTCGCGAAGACCCGGTCCGGGGCCATTCAGCTTAGCGTGACAAGGCCCAGCGGCGATCATGCCGCGCGGGCCTTCTTGCCCCCGGTTTGACGCCTTCGGGTGGAAACGCCCAACCAGAATTCATCGAGGCCGGCTCAGTGCATCTGGATCGACCGGATCGCGCAAGGCGGCGCCCGGCGTCGGCGTGTCACATGGTCAACAGCCTGGCGCCGGCTTTAGAAAAGGATCAGTCGCAGCTTCCAGTACCCCAGGGATTTCCCATGAGCCTGTCCTTCCTCATCGGCGCCATCATCGGCTCCGGCGCCTTCATCCTGCTGGGCCGCGCTCCAGCCCAGAAGCTTGTCGAGGCCGTTCAGGCCCGCATCGGCAAGCCGCGCTGATCACGATCGGAAGCAACGCGCGAGCAGGCCGAAAGTCTTCGCGGCTTTTTCACGTCTAAACACGCAAGCGTGTCGGAACGAAAATCTTGGAGAAAGCCTTTATTGGGCATCGGCGCGCGGCTCGCACGCCTTTTGATGCCAAGGAGGCGTACATGTCTATTCTTGCGTGGATCGTGCTCGGCCTCGTGGCCGGCTTCATCGCCAGCAAACTGGTCAGCCGCAGCGGCGGCAGCCTGGTGGTGGACCTGGTGCTCGGGATCGTCGGCGCCGTGGTCGGCGGTTTCCTGTTCAATCAGTTCGGCGCCTCGGGTGTTTCGGGTCTGAACCTCTACAGCCTGCTGGTCGCCGTGATCGGCGCGGTCGTCGTCCTGGCGATCTACCATGCCTTCACGGGTCGCCGAGCGCTCTAGCCGCCCGGATCTCGCGACCGAAAACAGCGCCTTCGGCTCCGCCGGAGGCGCTTTTTCATGGCCGTTACCAAAGAAGATCAGAGTTCGAGGGCCTGCCGCAGCATCTTCAGCGCCACCCGAAGGCACGCGATCCGCAGCGGGCCTCGGCCGATGTCGCCGAACCGGGCCTGGCGATGGTGCGTGTAGCCGCCGCGGCGGGCGCAGGCGAAGTGAACTAGGCCCACGGGCCTATCCGGATCGCTGGCGCCCTCGGCCCACCCGGTGATCGACACGGCCACGTCAGCGTTGGAGCGCAGGATCGCCCCTTCGGCCATGGCGATCGCCGTCGATTGCGAGACCGCGCCGCCGTGCGGCAGGAACGACGGCGAAACGCCCAGCAGGTCTATCTTGGCGGCGTCGGTATCGACCAGGAAGCCGCGCTCGAAGGCCTGTGAACACCCCGGCACATCGGTCAGTAGCGACGCCAACAGACCGCCGGTGCAGCTTTCCGCCGTCGCCAGGGTCAGTTCGCGCGCGCAGGCGGCCTCAAGGACCGCCTGCGTTAGTTCGTCGATATCCGATGGCAAGATCGGATCAAGCGCCTCGGCCATGAGCCCTCCGAAAGTGGATGAGGCCCGGAGGCCTCCCCACGCCACCTCAGTTCGGCTGTTTGCCGCCCATTTCGGCCATCAGCTCTTCCTTCCGGGCTTTCAGGCGTTCGCCCATGGCCTCCAGGTCCTCGTCGCCCTTCTTGGCCTGAGCGAAGATGCCGCCGGGCTGCTCTTCTTCCTTGACGTGGTGCTTGATGTATTCACCGAGCACCTTGACCTTGGCGTCGTAATAGTCGTCGCTCGGCTTCATCGCCTCGATTTCGGCGATCAGCTTCTTGGCGCCGTCGTGCTCGACATAGGCTTCGTCCAGCATGTCGTCCTCGACCTCGCCGCGTTCTTCCGGATAGAAGATTTCCTCCTCGATCAGGGTGTGAACCTTGAGGGCAAGGGCGATCTTGTTGAACAAGGCCAGCTTTTCAGCGTCGGCCTCCAACTGCTCGTACTCGTCGAACCAGCCTTCCACCTCGCGGTGGTCCTTCTTGAGCAACGTGATGGCCAGCGGATCGCGGCGGCCGGTGCGACGCGTACGGCGCGGCTTCGCGGTCTTGGCGGACTTGGCCTTGGTCGATGAGCTCTTGGCGGCGGTCGCCATGGTGTCTCTCCCTGAATGCTTGGTCGCCGAAGTCGGCGGATCACAAACACTTCAATTCAGGGGACGTTCCCGACGGAGACGCGAACCGGCAAGTATTGCGAAGCGTGTCGACTTCTCGACAAACAGTATTCGCGAACTATTCTTAACAGGGAACCACGCACGAAAAAGCCCGGACGCCGAAACGTCCGGGCTCGCTCGATCTGGACAGGCCTGCCCTAGTGGGCGGCGACGACGTCTTCCTGGATCTCATGGACCTTGGCGCCGCGCGCCGCGAACGAGAACCACAGGACGTAGGTGTAGCAGATCAGCGGCGCAACGAACGCCAGCGACTTGGAGCCGGTCATCTCCTCGATCTTGGCGAAGATCAGCGGCAGGAAGGCCCCGCCCACGATGGCCATGCACAGCAGGCCCGAGGTCGCCGAGGTCGGCGCCGAGGACCGTTGCAGGGTCAGGGTGAAGATCGTCGGGAACATGATCGAGTTGAACAGGCCGATCAGCAGCGCCGCGAAGGCCGGGATCAGACCGCTGGTCAGCGGCACGGTGGCCAGCACCAGGTTCAGCGTGCCGGTATGGGCGGTCGGGGTCATGTCCTTGGTCACGACCACCACCACGCAGAGCGCGATGGCGCCCAGGGCCACCAGCATCAGAAGCACGTAGTCCTTGACGAACTTCAGCAGGGCCGAGCCGGCGAAACGGCCGATCATGGCGAAGACCATGTAGAAGGTCGTCAGCTTGCCAGCCTGCTCGGCCGCGACGTTCAGGACGTGGCTTTGCTCGATGAACAGCAGCAGATTCAGCGAGATCGCCACCTCGGCGCCGACATAGAGGAAGATGCCGACCGCGCCGAGATTGGCCCACTTGGACGACAGGGCGCTCAGCGGATTGACGAAATGACCGGTCTTCGGCGCGGCGTCGGCGATCTTCTTGCGGACGAGAAAGATCGCCACGATGAACAGGGCCAGGCCCACGCCGATGGCGAAATAGACGTTCGACACGAAGCCCAAGGCCTGTTCGCGCAGGGCCTGGGTGATCACCGCGTCCTTGGCGAAGATGTCGCCCTTGAGCAGGAAGTTGGCGCCGAACCACAGGCCGCAGGCCGCGCCCAGCGAGTTGAACGCTTGCGACAGGTTCAGGCGGAAGGAGGCCCCCTCCGGCTTGCCCATCGAGGCGATCAGCGGGTTGGCCGCCACCTGCAGCAGGGTGATGCCCGAGGCCATCACGAACAGGGCGGTCAGGACCAGGGCGAAGGTGTGCAGCTTGGCCGCGGCGATGGCGATGAAACAGCCCACTACGATCCCGCCCAGGCCGACCATGACCGACTTGGCGTAACCAAACTTGGACAGGAAGGCCGCCGACGGCATCGACATGACGCCATAGGCGATGAAGAACGCGAAGCCGGTCAGGTTGGCTTCAACCGGGGTGAGCGTGAAGACCGTCTTCATGGTCTTCAACAGCGGATCCAGCAGGTTGGTGACCAGCGCCCAGATGAAGAACAGCGCCGTGACGTAGACGACGGCCAGACCTAGGCCGCCTCCCGCCGTCTTTGGGCCGACGCCGGAATTCGGAGCCTGCGCCGTACTCGTACCTGCCATCTTGTTTATCTCCCCTGTCCGACGTTGCGGGACGCGACATCCACCCCGACGGTGACAACGTTGTCAAGCACGGAGACCGAAAACCTCCGCAACCCGGCCGCCTGGACCTTCGTTACGGAACCGGTCGCACGATTCGACGGTTACGCCGAAAACTCCGACAAATCACTCCAGATGGGAAGACCGCATGTCGATGATGGCTATTCTGCTGATGTCGGGCGTGGTGACCGTGATCGCCGTGATCGGCCTGGCCGACGCCCTCACGCACCTGCTGTGTTGGTCCGCGCGGTCGCTCAGGGAGCCGGAAGCGATGGGCGCCACCAGCCCTTCGGCCGACGCCGCCCGCCGCGAACGCCTCGCCGCCTAGGCCGCCTTGCGGCTGGGTCTCGGCGCGGTCGAGACGTCCCAGACGTCGTGAGCCGCCTCACCCGCCAGAATGTTCTCGGCGGTCAGCAGACCGCTGAGCGTGGCGTGGTCGCGCTCGCCGTCGCGGTGCAGGCCGTTGCGGCCGGCCAGGTGCAGGCTGGGGAACTGCATCTTCAGGTCCAGGCGGATCATCGCCCGGTGCTCGGCGCAGGCCTCGTCCTCGATCGGCAACACCTTGCGCTGTCGCACCACGAGGGCGTCGCTGATCGCGGTGGGGTCCATCAGACCCATGACCGCGGCCTCGCGCCAGGCCAGGGCCACCAGGTCGGCGTCGCTGGCCGACCACAGGCCGTCACCCTCGAAGCAGAAATAGTCCAGGCCCAGGCAGCTGGCCGCCTCGCCTTCCGGCGCCATCGCAGGCGACCAGGCGCGGTAGTTCTGCACCCGGCCGACCTGCAGATCGGTGTCGTGGACATCGATCGCTGTCTCGCGCAGCGGCTTGCGGGTGCGCCCCACCAGGGCGACCGTGATCTGGTCGCGATACATCAGCTCGCCGGCGTGGAACAGGCTGATCGGCGTCGGCCGCAGCATGGCCATCAGGTCGCGCAGCGGCGCGGTCGAGACCACACGGTCGGCGGTGCGGATCTCATGGGCGCCGTCCTCGCGCAGGACCGTCACCGTCCACAGCTTGGCGGCGGCGTCGAACTTCAGGGTCGCGACTCGGCGACCCAGGGCCACTTCGCCGCCGAGCGCCGTGATCCTGTCGGCGCAGGCCCGCCACACCGAACCGGCGCCCTGGCGCGGATAGCGCAGGCTGGCTGTCGGCTTGGCGGCGTGGGCGCGGCCGGCGGGCATCTGGTCGCTGATCAGGCCCGACACCTTCTCGGCGAAGGGGCGGAACAGCATCGACGACAGGCGGGCGCCAAAGCGGTTGCGAATTTCGTCGGCGAAGGTCCTGGGCGTCTTGATCGGGCGGATCTTGGCCAGGCCGAACGAGGCCAGGCAGGCCGCGGCGCCGCGCAGCCCCAGATGGGCCAGGGCGTCCAGGTTTTTCAGCGGATAGGCGTAGAACCGCTCACGGTGATAGATCCGCGCCGTGCGAGGCTGTTCGACGAAGCCGTCCGGCAGCAGTTCGGCCCACAGCGCCAGCACGGCGGGCGAGGCCGAGGCGTAGGCGCCGCCGTTCAGGTCGATCTTGAAGCCGTGGTGGTCGATCGTGCGGCTGGAACCGCCGACGTCGCGGGAGTCCATCTCCAGCACGGCGACCTCGCGCCCCGCCTTGGCCAGGACGTAGGCCGCGGTCAGGCCGGCGGGACCGGCTCCGATCACCAAGGTTTCGACGTGCTGCCCCATGACGCGATGCTCCCCGTTCGAGGGTCACCCTGGCGCAATAAGGTTAAGACCGCCCCGCCGGACGTGGTGTACCGACCCTGAACAACCTCGCTGGGACGCTTTGCCGCGCCCCCGAACGGACCTGGCGTCCTAAGCCAACTGATCGCCGATCGGCAGGGTGCGAATCCGCTTGCCGGTGGCCGCGAAGATCGCATTGACCAGGGCGGCCGGCGCCGGCGGCAAGGCCGGTTCGCCCAGGCCCGTCGGCTTGTTGTCGGTGATGCGATAGTGCACCTCGACGTCCGGCGCGTCGGCGAACCGCAGCAGCGGGAAATCGCCGAAGTTGCTTTGCATCGCCGCGCCGTTCTCGAAGGTGACCGCCTGGCCCAGGCTGCTGCCGATGCCGTCCAGGATCGAGCCCTGAACCTGCTGATCGGCGCCGCTGGGATTGACGATCTGCCGTCCGACATCGGCCGCGGCCCAGGCCTTGCGAACCTTGACCCGCCCCTCGGTGACCTCGACCTCCATCACCACGGCCACATAGCCTAGGTGACTGTAGTGGCAGGCCACGCCCAGCCCGACGTCCTTGGGGGTCTTGCGACCCCACCCAGACTTCTCGGCGACGAGGTCGAGCACGCCGCGCATCCGGCCGGTGTGGAAGCTGTCGCCCTGCCCTGGTTCGCCCAGCAGCCGCGGCTCGCCCAGCAGGCGGCGGCGGTACGCCACCGGATCCTCGCCGGCGGCGTGGGCCAGTTCGTCGATGAAGCCCTGGATCACGAAGCCGAAGGCGTTGTTGCCCGGCGCCCGCAGCGGGCCCGTCGGCACGCCCAGGGGCATCACCGAGACGTCGAGCGCGTAGTTGGGCACGGCCCGGCAGGGGAACTGGGTGGCGTTCATGCCCGCGCTGGGCGCGAAGGTCTCGCCCTCGCCGAAGGTCACGAAGTGGTCGCGCCAGGCGATCAAGTCGCCCTTGGCGTCCAGCCCGGCCGTGAAGTTGTGGAAGCCCCCGGGACGGTAGAAGTCGTGCTGGGTGTCATCCTCGCGGGTCCACAGCAGCTTGACCGGCGCGCCGACCGTCTTCGAGATCCAGGCGGCCTCGACCATGTAGTCGTTCATCAGGCGTCGACCGAAGCCGCCGCCGCAGCGGATCAGGTGGATGGTGATGTTCTCGGGCGGCACGCCCAGGGCCGCGGCGACCAGGCCGCGACCGGCCTCGGGGTTCTGGGTCGGGGCCCAGATCTCGACCTTGCCGTCCTTGAAATGCGCCGTGCAGTTCTGCGGTTCGAGCGGCGCGTGGGCGATGAACGGATAGGCGTAGGATGCGCTGACGACCTTGGCCGCGCCCTTCAGAGCCGTCGCCACGTCTCCGTCGGCGCGCACGTTCCGGTGCGGCGGCTGCTTGGCCAGTTCGGCCGCCTTGGCGGCGAAGCCGGCGCTGCTCTGACCGCCGGTCGGATGCTCGGCCCAGGTGACCTCAAGGGCGTTGCGTCCCTTGAGCGCCGTCCACCAGGTGTCGGCCACCACCGCCACGCCGGGGAGAAGGCCGTTCAGGGCCGTCCCGCCCTCGACCACGAAGGCGTCTCGCACGCCCTTGACCGCCTTGGCCGCCGCCAGATCGACCTTGGCCACCTTGGCGGCGAATACCGGGGCCTTCAGGAAGGTCGCGTACAGCATGCCCGGCACGCGCACGTCGATGCCGAACATCCCTTCGCCCGCGACGATGGCCGGGGTGTCGGACTGCGGCAGCGACTGGCCGATGATCCGGAAGGTCTTGGGATCCTTCAGAGTCAGGGTCGCCGGATCGGGCGCGGTCAGACCAGCGGCCGCCTGGGCCAAGGCGCCATAGGCCAATCGACGGCTCGAGGCCTTGTGGACCACGAAGCCCGGCTCGGTGGTCAGTTCCGTGGCCGGAACGCTCCAGCGCGCCGCGGCGGCGGCCACCAGCATGGCCCGTCCCACGGCGCCGACCCGGCGCATCGGCTCCCATTCCAGGTTCATGGCCTGGCTGCCACCCGCGACCTGGCGGCCGTAAATCTTGGCGTCGCCCAAGGCCTGCTCGATCCGCACCGCCGACCAGTCGACGTCCAATTCCTCGGCGATGATCATCGGCAGGGCGGTCTTGATGCCCTGCCCCACCTCGGTGACCTTGGAGACGATCGTCACCACTCCGTCCGGCGCGATCCGGACATAGGCGTTCAGCGACGCCCCCGCCTCGGCGTGGCTCAGGCCTGGGATGTTGAACGACAGCAGCAGGCCGCCGCCGGCCGCCGCGCCGGTCTTCAGGAACAGTCGGCGGAAATGTTGTCGACCACGGGCTTGTCCATGATCACGCCTCCACCTGGCCGGAGGCGATCTTGATGGCCTTGCGGATGCGGATGTAGGTGGCGCAGCGGCAGAGGTTGCCGTTCATGGCCGCATCGATCTCGTCGTCGGTCGGCTTGGGCGCGGCGGCCAGCAGGGCCGTGGCCGACATGATCTGGCCGGCCTGGCAGTAGCCGCACTGCGGCACGTCGATGGCCTTCCATGCCTCCTGAACCTTGGCCCCGACCGGGTTCGCGCCGATCCCCTCGATGGTGGTCACCGCCTTTGCGCCCACCCGGGCCAGCGGCGTCACGCAGGACCGCATGGCGACGCCGTCGATGTGCACGGTGCACGCCCCGCACTGGGCCGCGCCGCAGCCGTACTTGGTCCCGACCAGGCCCAGCACGTCGCGCAGCACCCACAACAGCGGCGTATCGGGTTCGGCGTCCACCGTGTGGACCTTGCCGTTGACCTTGAGGCTTGCCGACATCTCGCTGCTCCCGACCGACACCGCGTCAGAGTGCCAAAGGCTGGAGCCCGCGACCAGAGGGCGTGATTGTCATAAAACCGTCATGTGGGGCTTGAACGCGGTTGGCTTCCGTGGTTCCGCTCCGCCGCGCCGGACGTTCCTCCGTACAGAGACATCCGCGAAACTCTCCACGCTTCGAACAGAGGATGAAGCGACCATGCTGGGCTTGTTCCGGGCCGTCATGCCCAAGGAAGACCGCTTCTTCGACCTGTTCGCGCAGCATGCCGCGACCCTTGTCCTCGGAGCCAGGGCCCTGCAGGACCTGATGCAGGGCGGCGACGGCATCGAAGCCGCCAGCGCCCGCGTCTACCAGCACGAGGAAGAGGCCGACGAGATCACCCGCCAGGTCATGGGCGCCATTCGCCGCAGCTTCATCACCCCGTTCGACCGCAGCGACATCCAGGATCTGACCACCTCGCTGGACGACGCCATCGACCAGATGCGCAAGACCGCCAAGGTCGTCAGCCTGTTCGAGGTCAAGACCTTCGAGCCGCAGATGCGCGAGATGGCCGCGATCATCGTCCAGGCCGCCGAACTGACCGTCGAGGCCGTGGCCCTGCTGCCCGACATGCGCAAGAACGCCCAGCGGCTGACCGAACTGGCCGTCCGCGTGACCCAGATCGAGGAGCAGGCCGACCATATGTACGATCAGGGCCGCAAGGCGCTGTTCCTGGCCAACCGCGCCTCCGGCGCTTCTGGGGACCCGATGACCTTCATCGTCGGGGTCGACATCTACAGCCACCTGGAAAAGGTGGTCGACCGCTTCGAGGACGTCGCCAACCGCATCAGCGGCATCGTGGTCGAGCAGGTCTAGTGGACCCCACTTTCCTCATCCTGGTCTTCCTGGTCATCGTCGCCCTGGCGTTCGATTTCCTGAACGGCCTGCACGACGCCGCCAACTCGATCGCCACCATCGTCTCGACGCGGGTGCTGTCGGCCAAGTGGGCGGTGCTGTGGGCGGCGTTCTTCAACTTCATCGCCTTCCTGTTCTTCGGCCTGCACGTGGCCAAGATGGTGGGGTCGGGGATCGTAGACCCGCACATCATCAGCGATCGCCTGATCTTCGCGGCCTTGATGGGGGCCATCAGCTGGAACCTGATCACCTGGTGGGCCGGCATCCCCTCTTCCAGTTCGCACGCCCTGATCGGCGGCCTGGTCGGCGCTTCGGTAGCCGCGGTGGGCGGCTTCGGCGCGGTGCAATGGGCGGGCCTGGGCAAGACGGCCGCTGGCATCATCGTCTCGCCGACCATCGGCTTCCTGCTGGCCCTGCTGCTGGTGCTGGTCGTCTCCTGGACCTTCCTCAAGTCCTCGCCGTTCTTCGCCGACCGGATCTTCCGCAAGCTGCAGTTCGTTTCGGCGGCGATGTACTCGCTCGGTCACGGCGGCAACGACGCCCAGAAGACCATGGGCATCATCGCCGCCCTGCTGTTCGCCCACGGCGCCACCGACGCGCCCGGGACCATCCCGCTGTGGGTGGTGCTGTCGTGCCAGGCGGCCATGGCCTTCGGGACATTGTTCGGCGGGTGGCGCATTGTGCACACCATGGGCAGCAAGATCACTCGCCTCACGCCGATGCAGGGCTTCTGCGCGGAGACCGGCGGCGCGATCACTTTGTTCGTGGCGACGCATATTGGCGTTCCGGTCTCGACGACTCACACGATCACGGGCGCTATTGTCGGCGTCGGCGCTTCGCGTCGGGTTTCGGCCGTCCGTTGGGGCGTGGCCAAGAGCATCGTGACCGCCTGGATCGTCACCCTGCCCGCGGCCGGCCTGGTCGCGGCGGCGTTCTACTATCTTGGGTTCTGGATGACGTGACGGATACGGCGGGCGGCAAGCAACGGGGGAAGTCTGGACAGCGGCGCCGTCAGGTGGCCGCCCTGCCCTGGCGCTCGGCCGCCGGCTCCGCCGATCTGCAGATCCTGCTGGTCTCGTCCCGAGAGACCCGCCGCTGGGTGATCCCCAAGGGCTGGCAGATGAAGGGCAAGCCGGATCACCAGGCCGCCGCCCAGGAAGCCTACGAGGAGGCCGGGCTCGACGGCCGCATCGTGGAGCGTCCAATCGGCGAGTATCCTTACTTGAAGCGGCTCAAGAGCGGCGCCGCGCGGCCGGTTACGGTCGATGTCTATCCGCTGGAAGTGACCGGCGAGCACGCCACCTGGCCCGAGAAGGGTCAGCGTACGCTGCAATGGATGACCCCGGTCGAGGCGGCGCTGGCGGTGCAGGAACCGGAGCTGCGCGACCTGATCGCCCGCTTCGCCAAGATCGAATTGCCCACCGAGGAGCGCCCTGAGCCCTCTCCCGCCCCGACGCCGGTGCGGGTGGCGTTCCAGCGCCTCCGCCGGCGGGTGACCGCCCTCTGGGGTCGACGCTAGACGGCATCTGGGAACAAGCTGGGGATAACTCGACAAGTCGCTACGCGTTCACTATGTTCTTGTTACGTTCCGTAGCGAGAATCGCCATGCAGCTGTCCCTCGACCTGTCGACCTCGCCGCTCGAAGCCATGCGCGACGGGCTGCTCAAGACCTTTGGGCCGCAGCGGCCGACCAAGCGGCTCGATCCGGTCTCGCAGTTGGTCAAGTCATCGATCAGCGGCCGCACCAAGGATGCGGTTTCCTGGGCGGTCTATCACCGCCTGAAGGAGCGCTTCGCCACCTGGGAGGAACTGGCCGAGACCCCCGACGCCGAGGTCCAGGAGCTGATCGCCGAGGTGACCTATCCCGAGGACAAGGCTCGTCATCTGGCCCACGCCCTGCGGCTGATCCAGGTCCGCAGCGGCTGGAAGCTGTCGCTGGATCATCTGGCCGAGCTGGAGCTGGACAGCGCCCGCTGGTGGCTGCAGGGCCTGCCCGGCGTCGGGGTCAAGGTCGCCGCCTCGGTGATGAACTTCAGTCCGCTGAACATGCGGGCCCTGGTGGTCGACACCCACGTCCTCCGCGTCGCCGGCCGGCTGGGCCTGATCCCGGCCAGCTACGATACCGCCCACGCCTATCGCGCCCTGATGGACATGGTCCCCGACAGCTGGACGGCCGAGGACCTCTACGAGCTGCACTGGCTGATGAAGGGCCTGGGACAGTTGCTGTGCACGGCCCACACGCCGAGGTGCGGAGCGTGCGCTCTGAAGGGGACATGCCCTCGGGTGGGCGTGGAGCGCAGCGCCGATATCCTGGCGTGGCGACCAAGGGCCTGAACCACCGCCGCCCTCGCACGCTCCCTTCGCATGCCTCATGACATCCGCATCGGCACGGCCGGTTGGAGCTTCCCGCGAACGGTTGAGGGTTTTCCCGCCGAAGGCTCCGGCCTGGAGCGCTACGCGGCGGTGTTCAACGCCGTCGAGATCAACTCGTCCTTCTACCGCCCCCACCAGCGCAAGACCTACGAGCGGTGGGCGGCCTCGACGCCGGCGGACTTCCGGTTCGCGGTGAAGGCGCCCAAGACGATCACCCACGAGCGGCGTCTGGTCGACACCGAAGAGCCGATGACGCGGTTCCTCGACGAGTGCCGGGGGCTGGGCGACAAGCTGGGGCCGGTGCTGGTCCAGCTGCCGCCCAGCCTGAAATTCGACGCCGGCGCGGTGGAGGCCTTCCTCGCCGCCTGGCGGAAGGCGACGACGGCCGCGACAGTGCTGGAGCCTCGTCACGCCACCTGGTTCGAGGCGCCAGTCGAGACCCTGCTCCGGTCGTTCGAGGTCGCCCTTGTCGGCGCGGACCCCGCCGTGGTCCCCGCCGCCGCCGAGCCTGGCGGCTGGCCGGGTCTGACCTATCGCCGCCTGCACGGCTCGCCGGCCATGTACAAGACGTCGTATGACGACGGCCGGCTGGAGCCCCTGGCCGCGCGGATGATCGGCGAAACCAGGGCGGCCGAATGCTGGTGCGTCTTCGATAACACCCAGTTCGGCGCGGCGACCACCGACGCCCTGAAACTGAAGGCGCTCACCTCGCCAGCTCCGTGAAGGTCCTCGTCCCGATGCCGTAGTCGCGCCAGTCCTTGTAGTCGAAGTGCCACCACTCCTCGGGATAGATCTCGAAGCCCTGAGCGACCATGGCGTCGCGCAGCATCGCCCGCATCGCCCGTTGCCGGGTCGTGCCGCCGATGAAGTCGGCGTAGGAGCGATCCGACATCTCGTCGTAGCGGCTGGGCATCCGCACCGGATCGCCGGTCTTCAGGTCGTAGAGGGTCAGGTCGACGGCGCAGCCGCGGTTGTGGCGCGAGCCCTTGGCGGGGTCGGCGACGAACACCCGGCTGTCGGGCGGGGTGGCTTCCCAGAACATCCAGGTCACGAACCAGGGTCGGTAGGCGTCGTGGATCAGGACGCCGTAGCCCTGGGCCTCCAGCGCCTTGGCGGCCCGCGCCAACGCCTCGGCGGCGGGACGCTGCAGATAGGCCGCCGGACGCTCGTACAGCGCCAGGCCCATGAAGTTGTCGGTACCGGCATAGCGGATGTCGAAACGGATGGTCGGGCTCAGGGTCGACAGGTCCACGAGGTCGGCCGGGCGGTGCGGCGCCGTCTCGACCGGCGGCGTGGCGGCCAGCGCCCGGGCTCGCAGGGCCACGGGGTCGGCGCGCACCGCCGCCCGGATCGCGGCCTCGACCTCGGCGCCGAAGTCGTGGCGCGGAAGGCGCTCGCCGTTCAGGCGCAGGCCCGCCGGCTCCAGCACCAGCTCTCCACCGCCCTCGACGCCGTAGCGATTGCGGCCCAGCGACGTCAGGGCGGCGTCCGCGAGACCCCGCCCGTCCACGCGCAGCACGCCGTCGCGCTCGAGCACGGTCAGCGGCGCGGCCTTGTCGCCGTACTGGCCGACCGCCGCCATCTCCGCGGCGTCCAGCGAAGGCGCGAAAGCCGCCTCGGCGGAAACGGCTGTGCTCAGAACTAGTCCCATCAGGAAAGCGGCGATCGCGGTGAAAGGTCCGGCCAGTCTGCGCATCGCCCCACTCCCTGTCGCTCGCCTACTTCATCGTGGGGATGACGAAGGCGCTGTCCTCGACCTCGCCCTCCGGCCACCGCGCGGTGATCGTCTTGACCTTGGTGTAGAATTTCACGCCCTCGACGCCGTGCTGGTTGGTGTCGCCGAACGCGCTGCGCTTCCAGCCGCCGAAGGTGTGATAGGCCACCGGCACCGGGATCGGCACGTTGATGCCGACCATGCCCACATTGACCCGCGCCGCGAACTCGCGCGCCGCCCGGCCGTTGCGGGTGAAGATGGCGACCCCGTTGCCGTACTGATGCTCGGACGGCAGGGCCAGGGCCTCCTCGAAGCTCTCGGCACGGACGATCTGCAGCACCGGGCCGAAGATCTCTTCCTGGTAGGTCTTCATGCCTTTCTTGACGCCGTCGAACAGCGACGGGCCGATGAAGAAGCCCTTCTCGAAGCCCTGCAGGGAAAAGTCGCGACCGTCGACGACCAGTTCCGCGCCCTCGTCGACGCCGATCTGGATGTAGTCTGCGATCTTGGCGCGGTGGGCCGCGCTGACCACGGGGCCGTAATGGGCGTCGAGATCGGTGGAGACGCCGACCTTCAGGGTCTGGATCTCGGCGACCATCCGCTCGCGCAGCTCGTCACCGGTCTTCTTGCCGACGGGGACCACCACCGGCAGGGCCATGCAGCGCTCGCCGGCCGAGCCGAAGGCCGCGCCCGACAGGTCCTTGACCACCTGGTCCAGGTCGGCGTCGGGCAGGACGACGCCGTGGTTCTTGGCGCCGCCCATGGCCTGGACGCGTTTCCCGTGCGCCGTGCCGGTCTGGTAGACGTAGTGGGCGATGTCGGAGCTGCCGACGAAGCTGACCGCGCGGATCAGCGGGTGGGTCAGGATGGCGTCGACGGCGGTCTTGTCGCCGTGCACCACGTTGAGCACCCCAGCCAAATCTTGCCCAACTTGGGCGCCGGCCTCCATCATCAGCTCGGCCAGCTTCACCGGCACGGTCGGGTCCTTCTCCGACGGCTTGAGGATGAAGGTGTTGCCCACCGCGATGCTGATGCCGAACATCCACATCGGGATCATGGCCGGGAAGTTGAACGGGGTGATGCCGGCGCAGACGCCCAGCGGCTGGCGCATCGAATAGACGTCGATGCCGGGGCCCGCGCCCTCGGTATATTCGCCTTTGAGAATGTGGGGGATGCCGCAGGCGAACTCGATCACCTCGAGACCGCGCTGGATGTCGCCCTTGCTATCGGCGATCACCTTGCCGTGCTCCGACGACAGGATCTCGGCCAGGGCGTTCATGTCGCGCTCGATCAGGCGCTTGAACTCGAACATCACCCGCGCCCGGCGCTGGGGATTGGTCGCGGCCCAGCCCACTTGCGCGGCGGCGGCGGCCTGGACGGCGGCGTCCAGCTCGGCGTCGGTGGCCAGGGCCACGCGGGCCTGGATCTCGCCGGTGTTCGGATTGAACACATCGCCGAAGCGGCCGGAGACGCCGTCGAGGGCTTGTCCGTTCACGAAATGGCTGATGGTCCGCATGATACGCTCCCTAGATCTTGTTTTGCGCGTCAATAGCATTCGGCGTCCGGACCGTATCCCGCAAAATTCGCCCGCTAAAGCCCTGCGTCCTTCGAGGCCCGCTGCGCGGGCGCCTCAGGATGAGGGAGCTGCTGAATTCCTCATCCTGAGGTGCGAGGCGCAGCCGAGCCTCGAAGGACGCACCGGCCTATTCCTCCACGTGCACCTTTCGGAACCGCCCCTGCAGATAGACCAGCGGCTCGTGGTCCGGGTCGTAGCGCAGCTTGACCACCCGTCCGACATAGACCCGGTGGTCGCCGGCGTCGAAGACCTGATGGGTCACGCATTCGAAATTGGCCATGCAGTCGGGCAAGATCGGCACGCCCGTGCCCCAGGTCTCGGTCTCGATGCCCGCGAACCGGTCACCGTCCTTCTGCACGAACTGGCTTGCCATGGCCTGCTGGTCGGCGTGCAGCACATTGACCGTGAACCGCTGGGCCGCATCCAGGAACGGCAGGCTGCGCGAGTTGAGGTCGACGCAGACCAGGGCCAGGGGCGGGTCCAGCGACACCGAGGTGAACGAGTTGGCGGTCAGCCCCACGCGGCGGCCGTCCTCGCAGACGGTGGTGATCACCGTCACCCCGGTGGTGAAACATCCAAAGGCGTGGCGCAGCGCCCGGGCGTCATGCGCGCGCCCCTCGCCCAGTTCGATCGTGACCGGCTGACTCATTGGAGCACCAGTGATGCAAACCGGCGATACGGGCAAGGGTTTGGGGCTCTTGAACAGTCACGGCTCTATGACCTCGAGCTTTCGCGACGAGGGGGTGGGGAGGCGCGGAGCGGTCCGGGCCCAGCCCGGATGACCGTGGGTTTGGAGTGTGCGTTTCGGCTGGACCTGACCGCTCCGCCGAACCGTTCTTCTCAAGGGACGTCGATTGAGGGCCTGTTTCATCCCGATCGACGTTTCCCCTCAGGCGGGCAGGATCAAAGTCGCCCGGAAGGGGCCGTCGGCGACTCCGACTGATCCTCGAACAGGCCGGTTTGAACTCCCAGCCCCGTCAACCCCAGCTGTCCAGCCTGCGTCCGTCCCGGGCCTTGGATCCTTCTGAGACCCGCTTCCCCAGCCGACCCGCCCGCCAGGCCAGCCAGGCCCCGCTCGGTTCGATCCCCATCGCCTGCTTGGGCCGGTACCAAGAGCCCTCCCCCGCGATGGGGACAGCTATGATTATGCGGGAGGTTTGAGGCCCGAGGATCGGTGACGCTGATTATTTTTCAGGGCGTTGGAAAGGTTGGGGTTCTTCGCCGCGCTGGCGGGGATGGACGCCGCTCGATCCCCGCGAACACCCTCTCCCAGAGGGAGAAGGTTCAAGACCGCGCGCGAAGCTGGGGACATGCTCTTGCGGCGTGTCCCCAAGGCTGGCGCCGTGCGACTTTGGGGGACACGCCGCAAGGGCGTGTCCCCGGGCCAAACAACTCGGCGGGAGCCTCGTGGCGTCTCCCTTTGGGGCTGGGAGCATGCGACGCCGTGAGCGCTCTGAGGGAATGAAACGGCCGGGCAAGGGCATGCCCGGCGCTCCCGCCACCTCCCCGGAGGGAGGATCCGGTGGCCTAGCCGCCGACCGACCGCAGGGCCTTGGCCTGCTCGCGCGACAGCTTGGACTCGACCTCGTCGCGGATGTCGATCCGGCAGGCCTTGGCCGAAAAGCGGTCCAGCCGCTCGGCCTGGGTGCGGGCGTCGCAGACGGCCTTCCCGGCCGCCTCGACGCGGGCCTTGAACAGGCGGGCATGGTCGGGCTGGGAAAGGTCCAGGTCGCCGACGGGGATGGTGGCCAGCACCGCGGGCTTGGCGGGCGCCGCCTGGGCGGCCTGGGTCAGGCTCAGCGCCGGCAGGGCCGCCAGGCCCAGCAGCGCGATCGTCGAAATCTTGGCGATGAACTGACGCATACTGGTCTCCCCTGGTCTCGCGACGCCGTCCACGTCGCCTTCAAGGGGTAGAATGGCCAGACTTCTCCGCGAATACTCGTTACGTCTGCTTCATGACGCCGTATTCATAGAGTGAACGACTTGTAATATTTAGGCACATTGGCTTGACGCGAACTTCCCCTCCTCTCATCCCGACGAAAGTCGGGACCCAAGCCCGGTCGGCAGGGCGTTCACGGCCGTCCCGTTCGCAAGCGCCAGTCCTGACAAGCCGCTTGGGTCCCGACTTTCGTCGGGATGAAGGGAATAGAAGGAGAGAAGCGGGAAAGACGCGCCTGATCAGCGCGAGGCCGAGTTCAGCCGCGCTTCCTTGACCGGCGGCTTCTCCAGCGCCTGGTACACCACCGTGCGGGTGGTGGCGTCCAGGCCAGAGCCCACGCCGCCCAGGCGCTGGATCATGCCGATGAAGAACAGGTCGTTGGCCGGGTCGATCCAGAACCAGGTGCCGGCGCTGCCGCCCCAGCTGATCGTGCCCGCCCCCACCGGCGCGCCCGACAGGTGCGGATCCACCGCCACGGCCACGTCCAGGCCGTAGCCCATGCCGGCGCTGAACGGGAACGGCTTCTGGTCGGGCCGCAGCACGCCGGTCGTGCCGTTGGTCGTGACCTGGAAGCTGGGCGGCAGATGGTTGGCGCGCATCAGGGCCACGCTCTCGGGCTCCAGGACGCGCACCCCGTCCAGGTCGCCGCCGTTCAGGATCATCTGGGCGAAGCGGGCGAAGTCTCCCGCGGTGGACAGCAGCCCGCCCCCGCCCGACGGGGCGGCCGGCGGCCTGGAGACGTCGCGCCAGGGCCCTTCGCTGGCCGGGATCAGCTTGCCGGTGGCTGGGTCGCCGTCATAAAGCGCCGCCACGCGCGGCAGTTGCTCGGGCGAGGCCCAGAAGGCGGTGTCCTTCATCTTCAGAGGGCGGAAGATCCGCTGCTCCATGAACACCGGCAGGGTCTGGCCCGACAGGCGCTCGACGATCAGCCCCTGCAGGTCGGCCGCGACGCTGTAGCGCCACATGACGCCGGGCTGGGCGTACATCGGCAGCATGGCCACCTTGCGGACCAGATGGTCCAGGCTGTCGGACTGCAGCACGCCCGCCCGGTAATAGGCCTGGTCGGCCAGGCTGCCCGGGTCGTCGGCCAGGCCATAGGCGAAGCCGGCCGTGTGGGTCATCAGCTCGCGCATGGTCGGCGGGCGGCTGACGGGGGTCAGGATCGGCCGCCCCTCGGCGTCGACGCCCGAGGCCACGCGCAACTCTGTCAGTTCGGGCAGATACTCGGTGACCGGATCGTCCAGCCGCCACCGGCCCTCCTGGTAGAGGATCAGCATCGCCACGCCGGTGACCGCCTTGGTCTCGGAGCGGATGCGGAAAATGGCGTCGGCGGGCATGGCCTCGCCGGTCTCCAGGCTGCGCTTGCCGAAGCTCTTCAGCGACACGACGCTGCCGTGGCGACCCAGCAAGGTGACGCCGCCGGCGATCTGGCCCTGGTCGACCAGGGCCTGCATCGTGTCGTCCAGCTTCTTCAGCCGCTCGACCGAGAACCCCGCCGTCTCGGGCTTGCCAAGGGGCAGCGGCGGCGCCGCGCCCACGGATCCCGCGGCCGTGAGACCCAGAAGCGCCGCCAAGGCTCCGGCAGTTCGGCGCATAAAGCTCATGCCCCCTTCCCCCTTGATGGGGGAAGGGTCGGGGATGGGGGTGGCGGCGTTTCAGGGTATGGCGCGGCCGAGCTCAAACCCGCCGGTGCTTTCACCCCCACCCCTGGCCCCTCCCCCATCAAGGGGGAGGGGAATTTACCCCCCACCACAGTCATCACTTGGGCCGGAACCGCTTGGACGTCGGGAAGCCCTTGGGCGACAGCTTGCCGGCCCCGGCGCGCTTGCCGATCCACTCTTTCCACTCGGTCCAGTCGCGGCGACGTCCGGCCGTGTCGATCCAGAAGGCGCCGCCGTCGGTGGTGAACGAGATCGCGTCGCGCAGCCCGCCCTCGCGATAGGCCTGCAGCTTGACGCCCTTGCCGCGCGGCATCTCGGGCAGCTCCTCCAGCGGGAAGATCAGGATCTTGCCGTTGTCGCCGATCACCGCGATCTGGTCGCCCGTCGCTTCCAGGCAGAAGGCCGCGCCGGCCGCATCGACCGTCAGCACCTGCTTGCCGGCCTTGCGGTTGGCGATCGCTTCTTCCTCCGGCATCAGGAAGCCGTAGCCCTGCTTGGACGCCATGAAGCGCTTGCGGCCCGCCTTGTACGGGAACATGTCGATGATCTTCACCTTGTCGTCGAGCTCGATCATCATCCGCACGGGCTCGCCGTGGCCGCGCGCCGACGGCAGGTTGGCGCAGCTGAGCGTGAAGAACCGGCCGTCGCTGGTGAACAGCAGCAGCTTGTCGGTGGTCTCGGCCGGGGCCAGGAAGCCCAGCTTGTCGCCTTCCTTGAACTTCAGCTCGGACGGGTCGTCGATCTTGCCCTTGGCGGCGCGGATCCAGCCGCGGTCCGACAGGATGACGGTGATCGGCTCGCGCACGATCATCGCCTCCAGGGCGGCCTCGGCGTCGACCACCGGGGCGTCCTCGAACACCGAGCGGCCGATCACGCCCGTCGGGCGCGGCTTGTCGTGGGGGTGCTTGATCTTCAGCAGCACGGCGCGCACCTGACGCAGGCCCGTGCCGACTAGGTCCCACTGCTTCTTGTCGCTGGCCAGCATGCCCAGGATGCCGTCGCGCTCTTCCACCAGCTCGGCGTGCTCGCGGCGGATCTCCATCTCCTCCAGCTTGGCCAGTTGGCGCAGGCGGGTGTTGAGGATGGCGTCAGCCTGGATGTCCGACAGCGCGAAGGCGGCCATCAGCTTCTGCTTGGGCTCGTCCTCATACCGGACGATGCGGATCACCTCGTCCAGATTGAGGTAGGCGATCAGCAGGCCGTCCAGGATGTGCAGGCGGGCTTCGATCTTGGCCAGGCGGTGGCGCGCCCGGCGGGTCAGCACGTCGCGACGGTGGGCCAGGAAGGCGATCAGGCACTGCTTGATGCCCATCACGCCAGGGGTGCCGCGCGCGTCCAGCACGTTGATGTTGACCGGGAAACGGCTTTCCAGCGCCGAGAGCTTGAACAGGCTCTCCATCAGCACTTCGGGTTCGACGTTCTTGGACTTGGGCTCGAGGACCAGGCGGATGTCCTCGGCGCTCTCGTCGCGCACGTCGCCCAGCAGGGCGGCCTTCTTGTTGTCGATCAGGTCGGCCAGTTGCTCGACCAGGTCGGACTTCTTCACCTGATACGGGATCTCGGTGACGACGATCTGGTAGGTCCCGCGGCCGGTGTCTTCCTTTTCCCACCGGGCGCGGGTGCGCACGCCGCCGCGACCGGTCTCGTAGGTCTCCAGCAGGCTCTCGCGGGACTCGACGATCACGCCGCCGGTCGGGAAGTCCGGACCCGGTACGCGTTCCAGGATCTCGGCCGTGGTCGCCTCGGGCTTGGACAGCAGCAGCAGGCAGGCGTCGATCAGTTCGGCCGGGTTGTGCGGCGGGATCGAGGTGGCCATGCCCACGGCGATGCCCGAGCTGCCGTTGGCCAGCAGGTTGGGGAAACCCGACGGCAGGACCACCGGCTCCTCGTCCTGGCCGTCATAGGACGGCTTGAAATCGACCGCGTCCTCGTCGATGCCGTCCAGCAGCAGCACGGCCGCGGCGGTCATCTTGCACTCGGTGTAGCGCATGGCCGCGGCGCTATCGCCGTCGATATTGCCGAAGTTGCCCTGGCCGTCGACCAGCGGCACGCGTTGCGAGAACTCCTGGGCCAGGCGGACCAGGGCGTCGTAGATCGACTGGTCGCCGTGCGGGTGGAAGTTACCCATCACCTCGCCGACCACCTTGGCGCACTTGCGCGCGCCGCCCTCGGGGTTGAGGCGCATGTTGTTCATGGCGTGCAGCACGCGGCGGTGCACGGGCTTGAGGCCGTCGCGCACGTCGGGCAGCGCCCGTGAGCCGATCGTCGACAGCGCATAGGCCAGGTAGCGCTTGGAAAGCGCCTCGCTCAGCGGCTCATCGAGAATGCGATCGCCGTCGCCGGGACCGCCAGGGGGAAGGACTGGTTTGTTCATCTGGGAGATTCGTTACGCGTGAAGAGGGACCTTAGCCAATCCCGCGCGGCAAATCCTCCCTTCGACCGCGTTTTGTTCCCCTCTGCTCGCTTAGGCCTCCACGAGACTCGGATCGCCCGCTTCGATCGCCAGTTTCCTGCGCGTGGTCAGCACGCCGTCGCGGCGGGTGATGGCGTCCAGAACCTTGAACTCGGCGACCCAGCGCTGGGGCGTCACGTCGCAGATGGTGTAGCCGCGCTGGCTGTTGTTGAACTTCAGCTGCGGGTTGGCGGCCTGGATCGCGGCGAAGGCCGGGGTCTGGTCCACGCCGTCGCCGCCCGACGAGATCGAGGTCGTGACGAACTCGGTGGCGATCGGCCGGCCGTCCGGATGGGCGCCGTCCAGGAAGAGCTCGCCGGCGAAGTTCTGGTGCTCGTCGCCGGTCAGGATCACGGCGTTGGCGATCTTGCGGTCGCGGATCGTCTTGAGCAGGCGGTTGCGCGGGGTGCGGTAGCCGCCCCAGCTGTCGATGTTGGCCACGACGTCCGGGCCGGGCGCGCGGTCCAGGTCCATCATCATCACCTGCTGGGCCAAGACGTTCCAGGTCGCCTTCGAGGCGGTCAGGCCGTCGACCAGCCACGTCTCCTGCCGAGCGCCCAGGACTTGGGCGTCGGGGCGGTCGAGCGTGGCGCAGACCACCTGCTTGTCGCCGCAGGGCTGGTCGGTGCGGAACTGGCGAGTGTCCAGCAGGTTCAGCTCCAGCAGCCGGCCCCAGGCGGCGCGGCGATAGATCTGGATCGAGGTCCCGGCCGGGAACGACGAGGCCCGCAGCGGCATGTTCTCGTAATAGGCCTGGACGGCGGCCTCGCGCCGCAGGTTGAAGATCTTCGGATCCGTGCCGTCCTGATCCAGGTCGCCGACCCAGTTGTTGTCGGTCTCGTGGTCGTCCCAGACCACGAACCACGGGGCGGCGGCGTGGGCGGCCTGCAGGTCGGCGTCCATCTTGTACTGGGCGTAGCGACGGCGGTAGTCGTCCAGGGCGTAGATCTCGCCGCCGAAGTGCTGGCGGACGTTTTCGCGCGGGCCGTCGGCACTGTTCCACACGCGATTGCCGCGGCCCTCGTAGATGTAGTCGCCGTAGTGGAAGACGAAGTCCGGGGCGTCCTGGGCCATCCTGCGATAGGCGGTGTAGTAGCCCTGCTCGTAGTTCTGGCAGCCGACGACGGCGAAGCGCGCCTTGTCCAGGGCCGCGCCGGCCGCCGGGGCGGTGCGGGCCCGGCCCGTCAGGCTGCGCTCCTTGCCGGCCGTGAAGCGGTACCAGTAGTCGCGACCGGCCTCGAGACCCGCGACCTCGACGTGGACGCTGTGGCCCAGCTCGGGCGTCGCCACCGCGGTCCCCTTGGCGACCACGGTCTTGAAGGCCCGGTCGGCGGCCACTTCCCAGTCCACGGCGACGGGCGCGGTGGGCATGCCGTAGCCGATCTCGAACGGCTCGGGCGCCAGGCGGGTCCAGATCACGAAACCGTCCGGCCAGGGATCGCCCGAGGCTACGCCCAGCTGGAACGGATACTGGGCGAACACCGCCTGGGCGAGGGCCTGGCCGCTGACCAGCGGGATCGACAGGGCGGTGAGCGCCGACGCGCCGAAGGTCTTGAGCAGACGGCGGCGGTTCAGGGCGTAGCGGTCGAGAACGAGCGACATGGGCGGGACTCCGGAACGATCCCCGCCCGATAGCGCCGCATTGTGACCGTTCGTCCGGCCTGCGCCCTAGGCGACGTCCTGGATGTCGAAGCGCGCCACCTTGCCGTCCCTAAAATGGAAGATGTGTCCGACCGTCTTGTCCTCAAGCCCGTGCGTCTGCCCTTCCAGCGGCTTTCCGTCGAGATCGCGGATGGTCTGCACCACCTCGGCGACGATCGCGCCGTCGGCGGTTCGATGAAAGCCCACCGGCTCGACATGCGGATCGACCATGGCCCACTGGCGGGTCCAGTAGTCGCGCACGGCCTCGGGGCCATGGACATGACCCCCGTCCATGCCGTTGGCCCAGGCGACATCGTCGGTCAGCGCGGCCAGCACGCCGTCGATGTCCCGCGCGTTGAAGCGGTCGTAGAGGCCTTCAACGACCTTGACGTCATCGTCCATGGGATCGCTCCTGGATTGCGGACCTGTGCGGACCGATATACATATGCACATATGTATATCGCTATGATCGGCGCAAGGGGTTAGTGGCTATGGACCTGGACGTGCTCTCGACGCCTGGACATCTGATCAGCCTGGCGGCGCGCGGGTTCGCCCGGCTCAGCGAGGCGCGGCTCAAGCCGTTGGGCTTCGGCGTGGGTCATCTGCCGGTGCTGATCGCGCTCCAGAACGGCCAGGCCAGCACGCAACGGGATCTCGCCCGCTTCGCCAGGATCGAGCAGCCGCCAATGGCGCAGATGCTGGCCCGCATGGAGCGAGACGGGCTGATCCGGCGCGCACCCGATCCAACCGACGGGCGCAGTAGCCGCATCACCCTGACGCAGACCGCCGAAGCCCGCCTGCCGGACGCGGTCGCTCTCCTGCTCCAAGGCAATCAGGAGGTTTTGCGCGGCTTCACGGACGAGGAAGCCGGGGCGATCATCGACTTGCTGACGCGTCTGATCGCCAACCTCGATCGGATCGCGAGCGCCGACAGCGCGTCCGAACCTTAGGCCTACAGCCGTCCCGCCTCGCCCAGCCGGTCCAGCAGCCACACCCGGGCCGGCGGCAGCGGGCGGTTCAGGGGGCCGAACACGAACTGCTCGAGGAAGTGGCCGGTGATATCCAGGCCGGCCCCGACATCGCCCTCGACCAGTCCGCCCTGGGCCGACAGCATGAACGGCGGCAGGGGCAAGAGCTTGTCATGATAGGGCGCGCCGGCCTCGCGGCTGACCGCCCGGCCCGTGCGGGGGCTGATATAGATCAGGTCGTCCAGCGAGCCGGTGGCGGCGCATTTTGACAGGTCCAGGCCGAAACCCAGGTCCTGCAGCAGCCCGGCCTCGAACCGCACATAGACCGCCGGCCAGATCTCAGGAATGGCCAAGGCGGCGATCAGGGCTTCCAGCGCGTGGAAGG
>Ga0101941_1000744_pt1 | contig 41196 bp, 18 predicted proteins | sample DewCreD2012metaG_3_FD_75242 | JGI IMG/M metagenome (GOLD analysis project Ga0101941, IMG submission 75242) | Hot spring sediment bacterial and archeal communities from British Columbia, Canada, to study Microbial Dark Matter (Phase II) - Dewar... ... | reverse complement strand
TTCACGCAGATGTGGTCGTACAAGGGGAAGAGGGATATATCTTTTATTTCACTCATCCTGGCCGTGTTAATGGGCATAACGAAGATTCGGGCTATGAAATACGCCGTTCGTCCATTCAGGTGGCCAAGCTGGAAGTTGTGGATGGTGTGCTGATCTGTGACCGCGACAAGGAGTTTGAGTTAAATCTTGGAGCGGAAGATTGATAATATGCAGGTATAAAGGGCCTTCACCGGCGGCCCTTTGTCAGCCCACTCTTCAAGGTCAAATGGAAGATGGGCATTCTCTTGCATCATAGGGCACAGCCTAATGATTCGGTCAATGTTGTCTGTCCCCTTCGCTTTGTTACGATTGCCACACACCGGGCAAATTTGCGAAGTGTATGCAGGATTCACCTCAAATACTTTAATGCCCGCCAATACCGCTTTATATGCTGATTTTATGGTTTTGGTCTTTCATGTGGCGATGTTCCTTGTTCTGCTGCTTTCGGATCGAGACAGCCCTCGTCCTAAGCCGATTCATCCCATGCCTAAAGGCAAGGGCTTTCTCGGCTAGTTGATGTAAGGTTCTCTTTTCAATGAACTTAGTTTTTGATACAATGACCATACTATTAACGTACTATGATAGATTTTCCCATGATATCGGTTGCACTGTAATGTAAGCGATTCCACATTTACTTTTGGATCAAGGTGAGAAAGCTGTTCAATATGTGGCTGGTCGGGTTGCCATGCATGCGTTTGCTCTGTTCAATTACACGGCAAGTGATGGAGAGAGTGCATATACATAGAATATTAATGAGGATTTCGTATCGGGCATAAGCGCCGCGGATATGCAAAGGCGGGGGCTGGCGATGAAGAGAATCAGTGGTATTCCTTTCAAAAATTCAATATTGGGAAAAACGGTGTTTTTTCATTCCATGCTCGTGCTGATTTTGGTTAGTGTGGTCACGTTTTTCATGATAAACACAGTCTCCAGAGGCTTAACCAAGGAAGCCAGAGCATCTGTTGATACCATGACGGAGCAAGCTTACCACACGGCTGACGTGCTGCTGAGATCCACCTACTACTACTTCGGGCAGCTTTATATGAACGATGTGGAGATTTTTAACGCGATGTACGGGGATGAATTTACCGGCATGCAGTCCAAGCGGATCCGGGATAAGCTCGTGGATTTGAAAGCAGCCAACCCCTTAATTGAATCGGTCTATATTTATAACATCAATCATGATATCGTCTTTTCCTCTGAAAGCACCAGAAGACATGTAGATGACTTCTACGACAAAGGGATGACCCAACTGTTGAAGCAAGGACGGAATATCGGCAGAAGTGGAGCCTTCATTCCAAGAAGGGAACGGCTTTCTTATGGTAATGAACCCGTTGACTTGAATTTGTTATCGATCATATATACACAGTTTAAGCAGGATGGAGCTTCAGACGGGGCGCTGGTTGTTAACTTGAATCAACAAACGCTTCAAGAGCTCATAAGCAAAGCAGGGAAGGGAATATCACGGCAGTCCATGATTATCAATCAGCATGGGACGGTGCTTTCCCATACGGACCCGCAAATGCTCATGAATCTTTTAACGAATGAACCTTACATTGATGAGATTTTGCATTCCGAGAATTCAAAGGGACAAATCAGTGTTCCAATCCATGGTGATAACCATTTGGTTTCCTACAGGAAATCCGATCAACTGGGTTGGATCGCAATCAGTATGGTGGAAGAAAACAGCATTTTGGGAACCGTAATCATGGTTCAGCGGTTCATCCTGGGTATTACCGGTCTGTTTATCATTATTGCGATTGTTATTGCTTTTTTCTCCATCCGGGCGATCTACATGCCCATTCGGAACTTGGCAAGGAAAATAGGGGAGGCTTCATCCAAAACGTTGCATCCACAACATGCGGATGATTATAAAATGATCGAATCATGGATCTCCCATCAAGAGGAACGGGTACTTGATTTGCAGAGTAGCATGTCCAGGTATAGAAATGCCAGCAAGAAAGAATTGCTCAAAGAGGTTGTTCTTGGCGTGTTTAAGGCAACCCCAACTAATCTTGAGAGTCTTCATAACCTTGGAATCCATCTTGTCGGCGGACCTTATCTGGCTGCTGCGATTCGGATCGATGATTATTCTTCTCTAAGCAACAGATTTCAATTAAAAGACCAAGCATTGTTGAAGTATGCAATTATGAATATCGTAGACGAAACTTTGGTCCCCTACTGTACTGTGGAGCTATTCGAATATAATGAAGATACGATCGCTGTTCTAATGAACATGGCTGAAGTCCAACCGAACAATGCCGATGCTTATCTGAAAGCATTCCATGAAGTGCTGGGAAATATCAGGGAATATCTCCCCTTATCCGTGACCATATCCTTCGGCACGGTTGTACACCGTCTGGAGCAAGTGACTTATTCTTGGAACCAGGCTTGTCAGGCGGCGCAATACAGAATTATTCACGGGAAGGGAACGGTAATCCCTTATGTGCCGGAGATGTCGCAGCGGATGCCGGCGGATGAATACCCTTACCAATTGGAAAAGATGATTACGGATCAGATGAAGACGGGAAACAAACAAAAGTATCGTGCGCTTGTAGACGAGTTTTTCGAGACGATATCGAAGTATCAATATGAAGAGATCATTCAGTACCTGTCCCAAATGGTGATGATGTCGGAACGTGTTGCGAAGGTGATTACAGATGATGATGAGTTGCTGCACATGGATCTGTCCTCATTATCGGAATCCTTGCGTCAATGGGATACATTAGCCCAGATCAAGGAAGAATACATTAGAATATGCGAGAAGATCATGGATTTCCGGGAAAATGATTTTTCATTACGAGGTGTCAAGGTTGTTGATAAGGTGAAGGAATATATCCACACGGAATACAGCAACCCGGATCTAACCATTGACGACCTGGTGAAGCAAACCGGAATGACCAAAAACCATGTCCGCAAAATATTCAATGATCTATGTGGCGAGACCATAAGTCAATATCTCAGCAACTACCGTTTTGAGAAAGCCAAGGAGCTGCTGATCCAAACTGATTACCCTGCTGTGAAGATCAGTGAAATGGTCGGCATAGCAAATTCCAACTATTTTTATGTCTCGTTCAAGAAGTACGCAGGCAAGTCGCCGCAGCATTACCGAATGGAGCATCGGTTGAATTAATGGTATATATAAACAAGGCTGCCTACCTGACAACTGGGTTGTGGGGAAGGCAGCCTTGTTTCTTGGATAATTCCGCTTAATAAGCGCTTTAATATATAATCAAATGGAAAGGAGGAAATCGCTTATGAAAAGCAAGTCGATCAAGAACGCAATCTTATTGATGGCGTCTGCAACAATGGTGCTGTCCGTTGCAGCTTGCTCCAAAAGCAATGGAGATGCCGGAGCTTCAACTGCTCCGAGCGCCGCTGCTTCCACAGCTTCAATTGCACCGTCTACGCCACCGTCACCTGCAACATTGAAATTCCTGTTCATGCAATCCAAGCCGGCAGAGATGGATAAGGTGTTGGCCGATTTCGAGAAGCGCACCAAGGATACACTGAATACCAAGCTCGATATCGAGTTTGCCGGCAGCGAATTGACGCAGAAGCTTGGACTGAAGATGGCCGTCGGCGAGGAAGTGGACTTATCGTTCGACTATCTTGGCACCGGAACCTTGTATCAGAATATTGCACGGGGGTACTATCAACCGCTAGAAAAGTATTTTAACAATGATGCATACCCGGGATTGAAGAAAGCGTTTCCGCCGGAACTCATTGAAGCCAATAAAGTGAATGGCCATCTGTACAGCATTCCAATGACGGAGGCTTGGAAGATTCCGGGTGTCATTTATTACCGTAAGGACTTGCGCGAGAAATATGGCTTGCAACCGATCAAGACCATGGAAGAGTTCCAGGTGCTCATGGATAAGGTGAAGGAGCAGAACCCGGAGCTGGTTCCTCTGGCTGTACGAAATACTCGCGGCTTTGCCAATAATGAAATGTTCGCTAATGAAGAGGTGCAAAAGAACATTCGCACCAACCCGTACTTCATCTCCGGCACTGGCGTGAATTTCAGCGTGGTTCTCTCCGATGATGGCAAAAAGGTATTAGGTGCTGTAACATTGGGTGACCCGGCATCGGATTATGCAAACCTCCCGGCTCCGTATAATAAATCGGATTACCTGTACCAATACCTGGATAAGTATGTTCAATGGAACAAATACCTTGAGGAAGATGTTTTGGCTCAGAAGAACCCCGGAGCGCTGTTCAATTCCGGCAAAGCCGCAGCAAGCGAATGGAATGTAAGAGCGATGGCTGACGTTAAGAAAACGATCCAACAAGCTATTCCTGGCGCAGATATCGAGTACTTCGTCTATAACACCAAAGTCGCCAATCTTCAGCCCCAAGCTCTCGGAACCAACTATATCCCGTACAACCACGCTGTCGTTCCGGTTACGGCCAAAAATGTTAATCGCACGATGAAAGTTTTGGATTGGATTTTCAGCAGCCAGGAAAACAACGATCTGTTCACCTGGGGAATCGAAGGCGAGCACTGGACCAAGTTCGGAGATAATGGCTATTCGCGTACGGATGATCAAGCTAAAAAATACAGCTTCCCGTGGTATGAATTGTCGATGAACTCGATGTATGAACGCACGAATGCTGATACGGATCCGTATGCGAAAAAGGTACTCAAGTTTGTAAAAACGAATAACGCGTATTTTACGCTGCCTCTGGCCCAATTTGTATTCGACGCAACGCCTGTAAAGACTGAAATTGCCAAAGTTACAGCCAAACTTGGCGAATATATGCCTCTCTTCGTAACGGGTTCCGATCCGAACTGGAGGGATACGGCCACGGTGATGAACAAGGAGCTTCGTGCGCTTGGATTGGGTAAGATTCGGGCAGAACTGGTCAAGCAAGTTCAGGCGTATCTTGATAAAGCCGGTAAGTAATCCTGTAATCATAGGAATCATGCACGATTGCAGTGTTTGAAAGAGTTCGATTACAGTGTTCGTTATATATTAAAGTAGTTTGCAAACGCTATTTTGTGCATACTGAAAGCATCGAGAAGAGAGTATCTTGTTAAAGTGAGGAAGAAATTGATGAGCTTTTTAAAGATTTGGGAGGCGCCCGAAGGGGCGGTAGGCCGTGATGATTTTGAGGTTAGCGTCCGCATTCCGGGGGAGAGCTGGCAGCCGCTCTTCGTGTATGAAGCGAAGGTGGATATGCATAACGTCAGACAGGCATCCATGGCCTATTTCGACATGGAAGGAACCGTGGAGGTAAGGGTCGAGAGCCGGAAGGGACCTATTCATCAAACCGTCATCCGCCCCCTCTCGAAGCAAATTCCGTTCGAGGTGGAAGGAGCGGCTATTACCTTCCGTTTGAATGAACCTTGCAAGCTGTCCATAGAGGTGAACGGGGACCGCTTCGGCAATCTTCATCTTTTCGCGAATGCACCGGAGGAGAATCCGCCGGTACCGGACGCCTCGAACGTGCTGTTCCTGAAGCCTGCCATCCATCGGATGGAGGATATTTATCGGTTGGCCGACAGTCCGAAGGAGCCCGGGGGAGCGGAGCCGGAAGTGATCTATTTCGGGCCGGGGATGCACTATCTGGAGGAGACAATCTTCCGCATTCCGTCCGGGAAAACCGTCTATATCGCCGGCGGCGCCATTGTTGTCGGCTCCCTCGTCTGTGATCATGTACAGAATGTTACCATCTGTGGCAGAGGGGTGCTGTATTTAGCTGACTTTCACCGGTTTTCTGCGTTTCGGGGTGTCCGAATCCTCTTCTCGCAACATATTACGGTGGAGGGGATCGTGCTGCTGGACCCGCCACACTACAGCATATATATCGGCAAGTCCGAGCATATCCGGATCCGCAACTTCAAATCCTTCAGCACGCGGGGATGGTGCGACGGTATCGACATGATGGCTAGCTCGCATATTGAGATCGAGGATGTGTTCTTGCGGACGTCCGACGATTGTATTGCCGTATACGGAAGCCGTTGGGATTATAAAGGGGATTCACGCTGTGTAAGTGTCAAAGACTCTGTCCTTTGGGCTGACGTAGCTCATGCAATAAATATCGGCGGACATGGGGACTACCGTCGAGGAGGCGACTTGATCGAGGATATCCAGTTCAGCAATATCGATATTTTGGAGCATCATGAGCCCCAGCCCGGTTATTGGGGGGCCATGAATATTAATGTCGGCGATAATAACACGGTGCGGAACGTCACCTACGAGGATATCCGCGTGGAGGATTTTGAGCTAGGTCAGCTGGTGGACATTCGGGTGGTGTGGAACGAGAAATATAACCCTGTTGCCGGTAAACGTATTGAGAACATTCATTTCCGGAATGTGACCTATAATGGGAAAAATGAAAACAAAAACCGCATATACGGGTTTAACCAGGAACGGAGTGTCGAAGGGGTCACCTTTACCAATTTGCGGATCAATGGCGAGTTGATTCTGGATGCGGAACAGGGGCATTTCGACATCAACGAGCACGCCTGTGGCATTCAGTTTCGTAAGTGATTATCAAATTTGAGGCGTATTTTCTACCTGGTCATCAAGAACGGGCCTTGGGCGAACTGGGGGGCTGCAAAATGAAAGTAGATAGAGAAGGGGGCAGGCTAAAATCCCTTTATAGAAGAAATAAATTATTAATAAAAATCCTATCATCCTATTTAGTTATTGTTATCGTTCTATTATCCGTATTTTCCTCTGTATTATTTCGTACTTACAGCAATAGAAGTATAGAGCAAGTAAGTCAATCCTCTGAAAATTTTATCTCTCAATCTTATTTTATTGCGGATCTGATGCTCATAAATCTTTATTATAATTTTCATCAATTATTTATCAATAATCTGGATAGTGATCTTAATTATGGTTTGTTTGTTGATAAATCAGATTTGTTCGCCGATCAAGATGTATTAAAGAAACTAAAGCAATATGTGATGTCAAATCCGCTTATTCGCTCCATTTATATTTATAATTCAAAGGCTGACAGGGTCATATTCAGCATATCTGAGGTAGGGGAAGGGATTCAGACTGCAACTGATTTTTTGGATCAAGATATAATCAATATACTGAGAAAACCGGGAAATAGCGTTTCAGATGAATATTTTACAAGAAAAGTGGATTATGTAATAAATAATATAAATATAAGCGAAAATTTCTTAACCTTGGTTCTTACAAACACTTCAAATAATGGTGAAATTGAATCGTCATTGGTAATTAATCTAAATGAAAGAATACTACAGCAGATGGTTACCAGTGGAAGTGCCGGAGATCTTAATCAGGTATTGATTATGTATAAAGACGGTAACGTATTATCTCATGATGACACTTCTATGATCAATAAAAATCTTGCCAATGAAAGCTTTACGAAACAAATACTGCAGTCTAACAATGAAAAAGGCAGTTTTATAACGAAGATTAATGATAAGGAATCACTTGTCAGCTATGTGAAAGCAAAGCATTTAGGTTTGATATTTATAGGCATTGGCGAATATAGTAAGCTTTTATCTCCAGCATTTTCTATGCAAAAAACATTATTGATTTTAACAATTATTTTTATATTTGTGGGGATCATTTTAGCTGTATTTTTTACATCAAGTATATATAATCCCTTTAGAAAATTGCTTCATGAAATACAACTGAGAGTTAGAAATCAGAAAAAAAATTCATTTCTTGATATATACGATTTAAAACATATTTTCAATGAGCTGGCTGACGATGTTGATAAATACAGACTGGATTCAAGCAGAATGTTGAATAATAAGAAGAAGACATTTTTGGAGAAATTGGTTGATGGGGATATTAGTGATAAAATCTACGACAAAGATTATATGATGGAATGCGGGGTCAGCTTTGACCATCCATTCTTCTTGACCATTGTACTTAAAATAGATTCTTTTGAAAATGTTCTTTCCGGTTCATGGTCGAAAAACGTAAGATTAGTTAGATTTGCTATTCTTAACATTGCAAGTGAACTTTTCAGAGAAAAACGATGTAATGTAGAGTGCATTGATAACGGACAGGATGTTGTAAGTATTATTTTAAATGTGAATAATGGAAATGACGAGATTTTGAGTAAATCAATCCAAATTACAAAGGAAATACAAGATACAGTATACAAATATCTGAAGATTACTGTAACAGCGGGAATAGGTGAAATTGTAGAAGGAGCTGAAGGGATAAGTAAATCCTTCCAGAATGCGCTGGCAGCTTCGAATTACCGCATTATTTTCGGTAGAGAAGCAGTAATCAAATATTGTGATATAGCTGAACGAAATCATAATGATCTTCATGAATATCCGTATGATATTGAGAAGAGAATGATCGAAGCCATTAAGGATCTCAATGTGAGAAAAATAGACACAAGCCTTCATGAGTTTTTTGAAACGCTTGCTTTATATAGGTCTGATGAGATACAAATAACCGTGTTGCAGCTAGCCGTGTTACTTACAAGGACACTAAGCAATATAGCCAAGACTAGTGTTGAGAATGGAGAATACAGCATAAAGGTGCTGGTTTCCAAGATACAAACTTGCGATACCTTGGAGGAAATAAAGAAGTATCTCTATTCGCTCTGTTCCGAAGTTGTAGAGGCGAAAGGCAATGACTCTAAAGAAGATGCCAAAACAATGATTGCAAATAAAATTAAAGATTACGTTGGAAAGCATTATGATGACATAAACATATCAACGGATACAGTAGCAAAGTATGTAGAACTGTCTCCCAATTATGTCAGGTCTATTTTCAAAGAGATAACCGGTATATCATTGTCGGATTATATTACACAATGCAGGATGTCAGAAGCACAGAGACTTCTAATTGAAACGGATGATCCTGTCAGAAGGATTGCTGAATTGGTCGGGTATCCGGAGAGTAGTAAACACTTCTTTACAATATTCAAAAAACACTTTGGAAAAACTCCGGATAATTACAGAAATAGCATCCAAAATAATGTGAGTTCAAAAAGCGGGTGACGGACAGGGACCCGGGCCAAGAAGGAGAGAAATCAAAAGCAGACGATCTTCGAAATAAGCACTTTGTTTCCACAGGAAACAGGTGCTTTTTTTCATTGTTACAGAATGTTTAAGTTCACTAAAGCGTTAAAGTAACGAGAACATTCTGTACCAAGATATACTTCTTTTTAACGACGTACCCGCTTTTTTGATCTATATCCCAGGAAACATCTTGCGGAAGCATTGAAATCACAAGGGGTATACACATTCGAATTCAACAAGACTCTTGAGGACATGTTAACGTCTTCTACAGGGTTCTTTGACAAAAACCTGAACTATTATACTTAGAAGTAAAGAAGTAATGCCAGCCAAACAATCAAGCCAATACAAGATCATTCATAATATATAATAAAACGCAAGACATGAGCTTCCCTCCCATCAACCCAGAAATATCCTTTCCCTTCTGATCGTATCGTACGGTTTGGACTGTTTATCCTTGATTTTCTGGACATGAAATAGCACAATATAGTCAATAACAAAACGGGTTTTCGCCCACATGGAAATTTTAGAGCGATTCATAATTCAAAGGCCGCTATCTCCGGTCATTTGTTCTTTCTATCAACATGACTCTTAATTAGGCAAACAATCGTTAAAAAAGTAAAGAAATGCGAACAGAATTGAAATCGCTTTCAGGTTATTCTTGAATCTAGGGGCACGGTAAGAAAGCTAGGTGATATATATAAGTTGAGATGAAGCTTGCAAAGTGCAGTAAAAGTTTGAAATGTGGAGGTTAACGAGATGAAAATGGTTAAGGTATTCAAAGTTCAATTTATTGCAGCATTATTTCTTGTATTCAACCTGTTTGTCTTCTACCCACCTGCCGCGGTAAATGCAGCAGGAACGACTTATTATGTAAGTCCAAGCGGCAATGATAACAACGCCGGCACGAGCTCAAGCTCTCCGTGGCAGACGATTGGCAAGGTGAACAGTATTAATTTTGCCCCTGGCGATACAATCCTGTTCCAGGGCGGGTCGGTCTTCAATGGCCACTTGCAGTTCGACAGCAGCGACGGGGGCAATAGCACGACGAGAGTGACCGTTGACTCCTATGGCGGTGGCAGGGCCACCATTAATGGCGGAACCGGGTCGGCTATCACCTTGAATGGCTCTACGGGGATCGACGTTAAAAATATCAATGTTATCGGAAACGGAAGAAATTCAGGGAATTTGCAGGGCAAAGGTATAGACTTCAAATCCTGCCACTATTGCAGTGTTACGAACATGGAAGCCAGCGGTTTTCAGTATGCCGGCGTCTTGCTTGCAACATCCGATCACATCAGTATCTCCTATGTAAATGCGCATGATAACGGAAGAGCCGGCATCATGGCAGATGATGTAACATTCAACGGAATGAGCGATCAAATTTACGTAGGAAACAGCGTAACCAATAATAATCCCGGAGACCCTACGTTAACTTCAAATCAGTCGGGCAATGGAATCGTTTTGGCCTACGTCAATAATAGTACGATCGAATACAGCTCGGCTTCTTATAACGGTTGGGACCAGCCAGCCGGGCACAGCAACGGACCGGAAGGCATCTTTTTCTGGTATGCAAACAATTGTTTAATCCAAAATTCTCTGGCTTTTAAAAACACGTCGAACACCGGGACAGACGGCGGCGGCTTTGACATCGACGGCAACAACTGCACGCAGCAATATACCTATTCATACTCCAACTTCGGGCCAGGTTTCACTTCATATTCGCCAAGGGACGGAGGATCAGGCGATATTGTATACCGGTATAATATTAGCGAGCTTGATAACAATGGAAGGCCTAGCCCCATTTGGATTGCGGTAGATCACAAACCTTCGAATGGGAAATTTAATCTTGAGTTCTATAACAACACTTATTATTCAAATAGTTATGACTCTGTCATCTACGTAGCAGATTGGAGCAATTCAACGGACATGTCGGGTGTACACTTCCATAACAATATCTTCCAGACGACAGGTCCGAAGCTCTTGGCAGACGATGCCAGCACCACCCTCGGCAAATACACGGGAAATATCTGGTGGCAGAGCGACGGCGGCTTCAATGCAAATGGTTATACAAGCTTTTCGGCATGGGTAAATGGCACTGGACAGGAAAAGATCAATAACGTCATCGTAGGCAAGAACGCAGATCCTATGCTCGTCAATCCGGGTAACGGTGAAAAAATTATCGATTACAAATATCTTTCCGCCGTTACGGCCTATAAACTGAAGACCGGTTCCCCAGCGCTCTCCGCAGGGCTTGACCTTGCAGCTTTGGAAGGCTTGAACATCGGTTCCCGTGATTATTATGGGAATGCATTAGGAAGTACCCATAACATGGGCGCTTACGAAGGACCAGGCATTGATACCGAAATCTATTCAAAAGTTGAGGATTCGGTAACCGGCACAGGCAACAACCAGTTCCAGTATTCGGGTAGTTGGACAACAGGCTCGGGGGGAGATCATTACTCCTCGAATACAAATGATTATTTCCAAATTACGTTCAACGGTACAGGGATCAAATGGGTGGGCCCTGCCGACACGAACCAAGGCCAGGCTGCCGTTTCGATCGACAATGGACCGGAGACCATAGTAGACACTTTTCTGAGCAATCGTAATACCGGTGTTACGCTGTACGATAGCGGCGTCCTGCCTAGCGGACAGCATACGCTGAAAGTGCGCGTAACGGGAACGAAATTCAGTGCAAGCACCAATTATTATGTAGCTGTTGATCGGGTTGAGATCACTGGCGGCAGCACAAATCTGGCAGTAAATCCGGGATTTGAAGCGGATGGGGCCGCTACGCAGACGCCAACGGGATGGTTAGAATGGAGCGGTACCGGCACGACCAGCGCCTCTTATACCGAAACTAACTTAGGGGCCAATAGCGGTACCTATCACCTTACGCACTACAACGGTGAGACGGGAAGCTGGAACGTTTACACCTACCAGACGTTTACAGGACTGGCCAACGGCACCTATACCTTGACTGCCTGGGCAAGACGAAGCGGAAACGGGTTCACCTTCAGTCAATTGGAGGCCAAAGACTTTGGCGGAACCAGCACATTGTCTGCACCGATTCCTGACTCATCAAGCTACCAACAGGTGACCGTATCCAATATTAATGTCACGAACGGACAATGCACGATTGGTTTCTGGACGCAAGTCGATAATGGCACGAATTATCCGTTTGTTTTTATGGATGATGTATCCTTCACAAAGAATTAAGCAATGACCCCATTTCAGTCAAACAGGCTTTCAGCCTGTTTGACTGAAATTTAATAGTTACAGGTGGTGGATGAAATGGCTGGAAAGAGATTGATCCCTATTTTTAAGCATAAACGGTTTCAGAGGGTACTTCTTGCTGCAGTTTTGATTAGCTGCGTGGTTTCCGTTTATTTCTTCATGCGACAACCAGAGCTTAAGGACACTGATATCGCAGCTTCTGTTAATAACGAACCCATTTCGGTTATGGAACTGAGAGATACCATGATCAGACTGAAGGCTAGCGTTTTTATGGAGTTCTCTAAAAAACATGATTACGTTGACAATGATGATTTCTGGCACGGCAGCATTGACGGGCAAAATCCACTTGCCGGTCTAAGGGAAACTGCTTTAAAGGAAATCGTCCATAGAAAAGTAAAGCTTTCCCTTCACAAAAAACATGGATTAATTTCTGATATCGATTATTCAGCGATTCTAAAAGATCTTAATAGCGAAAACGCTGATAGGAAATCTAAGGTAGAAAAAAAAGAAACAATCTACGGTCCTCAGAAAATTGACTTGATGCAGTATTATACTGTTTTAGATAGCAAGAATGATGACGTTGTGACTAAACAATTGGAAAAAGAAAAGATAATAGACACCAGCGATGATAATCTGAAACAATATTATGAAGAAATTAAAGCTAAGCACTATAAACTTCCTGATAAAATAAAAATCCTGAAGATTGAACTTCGGTTTTATGCAAACGGAGATACGGATCTAAACGAAGATGAAGCTGAAAAAATGATTAAAGAAGCGGAAAAAAGGCTGACGAATGGGGAGAGCTTTGAAACGGTTGCCAAAGCATTCAATAAGGACGGCTCACTTATTCAGTATACGTTCGAGCCAGAACACTTTCCGAAGCGTGATCTTACGCTGCTGAAAACTTTCAATGCAGCAGAGAAATTGAAACCTGGTGAGATAAGCAAAGCGTTTCAAACGGACAGTACATTTGAGATCATCAAATGTGTCGATAGGGAAGATTCGGGTTATAGTGCGTTTAGCGATGTAAAGGAAAGTGTCAAAGAGAATTTAGTGAGAGTAAAACTGGAGCAACACATCAGTACACTGTCTGATAGTGCGGTCATAAAGAAAAATGAAGCCATATTTGACAAATTAACATTTTAAAAAATGAAACGTTAATCCCCTCCGGGATCATGCAGATAACTGCGTTGATTGCGAAGGGGATTTGATTATAATGGGAATAGGCTTTGATTATGAGAACAAGGATGGTCGAAAATGAGCGTACGACGCATGGGAGAGAAAGTAAAGCAGTGGAGCGGTACCCTTTATGCAAGATTATTTTTCACCTTTATCGCCATCCTGATTCCCTTGCTCGTTCTCGGGTACATCGTCTATAACTGGGGCTTAACGACGGTCAAATACGACATTTCTTCTTCGAGACAAACCCAAGTAGATTTCTACAACCATTCGATAAGCCAAGAGCTTCAGCGATTAAGACTCCTGCAATATGATTTGTTCAACGACACCAGCTTAAACAAATTAATGGTGCAGAACAACTCGATGACAAACTACGACAGGGGTTTTAGTCTAAATCTTTTGCAAGAACGGCTCGTTACCATTAAAGGCAGTAGCCGCTACGTCGACCAAGTAAAAGTGATACTTCCGGCTATGCAGACGACCATCAGTAACTTGATTATTAACGAGTGGAACGCATCCGACCGCGCTCTAATCGAGGCATTTCGAAATTCCAAGAATCGCGGAGGACTAACGTATGTGAAAGGGAACCTATATTTGCTAGCCTCCTCACCGAATTCAATTCAGTTGAACGGACAAGATTCTTTTGCTTTCATTGCCATTGCCTTATCGGATAATAACTTAAGGCAAATGCTTACTGACTTGCAAGTGTATCGAAACAGCAATGCATTTCTTTTTAGCAGCAATCTTCCTATCCTTATTCAGCCGGAAGAGAAAAACCAGACCGCGCAAGGCATTCGGAAATATATTGTGGACAGTGGGTTTCAATACCGTTTCAACGGATACGATCTCCTCAGAGTCGACCAAGAAACGTATTTCATCACTTATAATTACGATAAGCGGCTTGATCTTGCAATCGTGAGTTATATTCCATTGAATCAAATTTTTCGCAAAATCAATGATTTTAAAGCGTTATTCTTCCTATATGCTGCTACGGCTGTCATTATTACCGTAATTTTTGCCATATCGTTGTACCGTTACATTCATGCTCCTCTTTCTATGCTTTCGAGCGCTTTTCATAAAGTGGAAATCGGCAATTTGCAATTTGAAATCAAGCATCGTCGTAAAGATGAGTTCAGTCATATTTTCCAGCGGTTTAACTCTATGCTTCGTAATCTTAATTCGTTAATCGAACAGGTGTACAAGCAGAAAATATTGCTCCGCAACTCGGAGCTGAAGCAATTGCAAACGCAGATTAATCCGCATTTCTTATATAATAGCTTTTTCGTGCTCCATCGATGGATTAAATACGACTACAAGGAAGAGGCGGTATTGTTCTCGAAATATTTGGGTCAATATTTTGAGTTCGTTACGAGAAGCACGGTGGACGAGGTTCCGCTCGGGAGAGAAGTCGAGCATGCGAGAACGTATGCGGAAATTCAGGGCATGAGATTTTCCAGCCGTATTCATACCGAATTCGCAGACATGCCAACCGGAATCGGACATGTCATGGTTCCGAGGCTTATTCTTCAGCCTGTGATAGAGAACGCGTTCGAACACGGACTCGAAGCGGTTTTGGAAGACGGCAAACTGATTGTGAAACTCCAATTATCAGACGACCGAATTGAAATTGTCGTCGAAGATAATGGAGAGGGTTTAACTGAGGAAAAGCTTTGGCAGATGTCGAATGAGCTTCAAAGAAACTCGGATGACGACGAGGTTACGGGTTTGCTGAATATTCATCGACGATTGCAATTAAAGTTCGGAGAGCAATGCGGCGTTCAAGTGGAGCGGAGCTCGTTAGGCGGATTGAAAGTAACGCTTACGATCACAAAGGAGAACGATTGAGATGTATAACTTATTGATTGTGGATGATGAAACGAACGTGACGGATATGCTTGCCGAATTGTTCATCAGGGAAATGGCGGCGGACGAGGTAAATATCTACAAAGCGTATTCGGCGAAAGCAGCAATGAACGTGTTGGAACAAGTCAAAGTGGATATCGTCTTGTCGGATATCCGGATGCCGGGGATGACGGGCTTGGAGTTGCTCGACCGGATTAAGGCCAATTGGCCGCAAAGCAAAGTGGCCTTCTTGACCGGTTATCGGGAATTTGAATATGTGTATTCGGCCATTCAACACAGTGGCGTTCGATACTTGCTAAAGACATCCGATGATCAGCAAATCGTGGGTACTGTGCGCGAAATGGTGAAAGAAATAAGCGATAGCCGCAATATGGCCGATGTTTTGCTGGAAGCGAAGTCTTTGCAAGAGATCGCGTGGCCAACGCTGCAAAGCGAATGGTTGCAAGACTTTATTACGGGACATGATTCACGTACGACGGACTTGCAACGCCATTTTAACGAACTAAAAATTCCGCTGAATGCAGCTCGTCACGCGTGGTTGGTCATCGGACGGTTCGACATTTCGCCCGATGCATGGCAAAGAGAGGGTCGTGAGCAATCCCGGTTTGCGGTTCAAGCGATCGCCGACAAGTTTTTTAGCGCCGAGTTTTCGTATTTTGGTTGTCTCGTCGATCGCGTGAATATGGCGTGGATCGTACAGTCGAAAGCGGAATCCGCATCAAGCGATCCGTTAGCAATGCGCAGAGCGTTTGCCTTATTTAATGGGAACCTGGAATTTATTCAGGAATCAGTGAAGGCCACCATGGGGATAACCTTATCTCTTGCTGTCAGCGGAGAGCATTTCGAGCTGTCCGAGATCGCGGAACAATATCGGTTATTAAATCAAATCATGCGTAATCACTTTGGTTTGGTCACGGAGTTCTTTCTGTCAAATAAGGCAATTCCGCTGGTTTCCCAAATCGCTTCCTCCCGCATGGCTAGTGTCAGCACAGGAAAATTCAAGTCTCTGGAAGATTTCTTATTCAACGGACGGCGCGATGCATTCCTATCGTTGTTTGAGGAATTGTTTGCAGAAGCCGGTTCGATATCGACCTGGGATGATCCGATAATCTTAGAGAAATACTACCGGGTCGCAACGATGTTTCTTGCTTATACCAATACAATGGAAATCAGAGATGCCGTGATTGCATCGGTGGATTTGCGGTTGCTTCTCGTAACGGAAGAGCATCCGTCTTGGCGCGAAGCGGTTGCTTACTTGCGAGGCGTCGGCGTGGAACTGTTTAACCAGCACGAAATGCGCGGAGAACGTCTGACGGAAGACGTCGTCATGAAGCTGAAAAGTTATGTAAATGACCACCTGGATCTGGATCTCTCCTTAACCAAATTGGCAAGCCTATTTTTCCTTAATCCTTCTTATTTATCCAGGCTGTTCAAGCAGGAAGCGGGAATGAATCTTTCGGACTATATTACGGACAAACGAATCGAACTAGCGAAGACGCTGCTGAAAAAAAGCTCCAAAAAAATGAGTGAAATAGGGGTTCAAATCGGTTACGAATCCCAACAATCGTTTACACGTTTTTTTAAGAACGCCGTGGGCGTTTCTCCTCAAGAATACAAGGAAACAATTCAAGAAAGTTAACGTGGTAAACGATCGTTAAAAAGGTAAAGATTTGCGAATAGAGTTGTAAACGATTTCAGATTAATATTGAATCAGGTACTCAACTAAACGATATAGGGGGCAAATTCAATGACTTCAAAGGTTAAGCTGTTATCAATGGTTATGGCTGCAATGTTAGCGGTCTCGGCGCTATCTGCATGTTCCAGCAACAAGGACCAGAATGCGTCAAGCTCGTCTCCGAGTGCAAGTACAAGTGCAAATGAAAGCGCAAGTGGCACGGATACTGCATCTATTGACCCGTTGGCCAAAATTGACGATCCGATTACGTTGACGACAGTCAGACGTACGCTGCAGAGCACCAAATATAAAGACGGTCAATCGGCGGAAAGCAATCCTTGGATTAACTTTTTGAAAGATCAGGGCGTGAACATCCTATATAACTGGATGGCGGATGCAAGCCAATTCGAAAACCAAATGAACGTAACGATCGCTTCCGGCGACATTCCCGACATTTTACCCCAAATTACGGGAAGTCAAGCGAATACGCTCATCAAAGGCGATCAGTTAATGGATATGAAGCCATACTTGGACAAGTATTTGTCGGATGAGGCCAAGTCCGTATTGTATGGGGATGGCGGTACTCTCATGAACAGCACGGTCACGAGCGACGGCAAACAATACCTGCTTCCGCTTACCGCGAGCGAAATTCGGGCGGATATCAAAGGGTTATGGATTCGCAAAGATTGGCTGGATAAGTTGCACCTTTCCGTGCCGACGACGGCTGAAGAATTCGAGAAAGTGGCTGAAGCGTTCACAACGCAAGATCCGGATGGTAACGGCAAACCCGACACGTACGGATTCGGCCTATCCGGTAAAGACAACCTGATTCTCGACTGGGGCGGAGCAGATGGTGTGTTTGAGATGTTCCACGCGCAGCCGGGTCCTTGGTGGGATAACTCGCTCTTCTACGAGAAGGACGAATCGGGGAACATCATCTGGTCTGGAAGCAAACCAGGCGTAAAACAAGCGCTTTCGTTGCTGCAAACGATGTATAAAAAAGGCGAACTGGCGAAAGACTTCGGAACAATCGATGCCGGCGGTAAATTGGCACAGGACCTTACTGGAGAGAAAGTCGGTATGTTCATGGGTCGCTGGTGGCAAGCGTTGTGGCCGTTGCCTGATTTGAAAACGAAAGACCCGAAATCGGAGTGGATTGTCGTCAATATGCCTTCGGGAGACGGCAAGCCGACGCAGCCTTACGGCTATCGGCCAGGCAACGTTTACGTAGCCGTATCCAAGAACATGAAGAACCCTGAAGCCTTTGTTAAAATGATCAACTGGTATGTCGAGAAGGTATATGGCCCCAATGCGGATACGAACAACTTTGCAAGCACGGATCCGAACAACGTCGGCAGTTGGACATCTTCGGCTCCGTTCGTCATCAACGATCCCTTTAAATTGTCGAGAGATTATACGGCGGTATCGACGGCGCTAAAAGCAAAAGATCCCTCCAAGCTGAACACCGAACAAAAGCAATATTATGACGACGTGCAAAAGTTCGAGCAAGATCCTTCTTACGTCGTCGGCTGGTCCGCATGGCAAAATTACAGCGGTGCAGACGGCACGGCAGGCAAGCATTATTTCGAAGATAACAAAGAAAGCGATGTTTTGAAAAATGCCTTCTTCAGCGTGCCGAACGAGAAAATGGTCACGACTATCCCGATGTACAAAAAGATGGCGGAAGAAATGATCACCAAAATTATTTACGGCCAAGCATCCGTTGATGATTGGGACAATCTTGTGAATGACTGGAACAAACTTGCTGGTAACGATATTTTGAAAGACATACAAGCGAACGCGAAATAACGACGGAGGAAGGCGGGGAGACCGGAATGACGGTCGCCCCCGCTATCCGTAACGTGGGATTGGATGGAGGACGCAATCATGAAGGCAACATTATTGAAACGAGAATTACCTCTATACGGCATGCTTATTGTTCCGGTTGTGCTTGTGTTCGTATACAGTTACATCCCAATGGTCGGATTTGTAATGGCCTTTCAGGATTTCGTGCCTTATCGCCAGGGATTTGTGTATTCACTCTTCCATTCGGAATTCATCGGTTTGAACGTGTTCAAATCGTTACTTCATACGCCCGGTGTAACAAGCGTCATCTATAATACGTTTTTTATTTCCTTTCTTAAGATCGTCGCCAAGCTTATCTTCCCGCTTATTTTTGCCCTGTTGCTGAACGAAATTACGAAGTCATGGTTTCGTAAACTGGCAACGACGATCACGTATTTGCCGTTTTTCCTTTCATGGGTCGTGCTTGGAGGAATTCTTCTTGACTTTTTCTCTCCACAGGATGGCGCGTTTAACGGTTTTCTGAAGATTATGGGCATTCACCACTCCACGTTCTTTTTCGGAAATGCAGCTCAATTTCCTTTCGCGGTTGTCTTATCCGATCTCTGGAAAGAAATCGGGTATAATACGATAATTTTTTTGGCCGCTTTAGCGTCAGTCGATCCATCCATGTACGAGGCAGCAGTCATTGATGGAGCCGGAAAGTGGAAACAGACGCTCTATTTGACGATTCCCTCCATCACTCCGATGATTATTCTGGTTGGGATTCTCAGTCTCGGCAATGTGCTGAACGCAGGGCAAGACCAAATTCTGAACCTTTATAGCCCGGTTGTCTATTCGTCGGGGGACATCATTGATACTTTCGCTTTTCGACAAGGGATTCAGCAGGGCCAATTTAGCATCGCAACGGCCGTTGGCTTGTTTAAGTCTCTCGTATCGTTCACTATGATTTCGATTGCGTACTTGCTGGCCAACAAGCTGACGAGCTATAAAGTTTTTTAACCTACACGCAGAAAGGTAAGCGATGAGATGAAGAATTCAGATTCGGTGTGGGGACTGGAAAGTCGAACGACGGGCCGTAAGGTATTTGTTGCGTTTAACTATGCCTTAATCTCTCTATTAACGATAGTTAGCCTTATCCCGTTATGGAATATTTTCAGCATGTCGTTTAGTTCTAGCGAGTTTGTTGCCGCCGGGGAGGTGTTTTTGTGGCCGAAAGGGTTTACGTGGGAGTCTTATCACTACATTCTTGTAAATCCCGATTTTTACAAGTCATTGTGGATCTCCGTAGAGAGAACTGTGCTTGGCATCGTTCTGACCATGATGTGCACCATACTGACGGCATACCCGTTGTCCAGGAGTCGGATCGAATTTCGCGCTAGGCCGTTCTTCGTCTGGTACTTCTTGATTACGATGCTGTTCGGCGGCGGGCTAATTCCGTGGTTTATGGTCGTAAAATGGACGGGAATGTACGACAACTTGGGTGCGCTGGTTATTGTTCCGGCGGTTCAAGTATTCAATATTCTGATCTTGATGAACTTCATTCGAAATTTGCCGCGAGAGTTGGAGGAGTCTGCGTATTTGGACGGTGCGGGGCATCTGAGGACGCTGATCAGCGTGTTATTGCCACTTTGTAAGCCGGCACTGGCGACTTTAGTGTTGTTTACGTTTGTGTATCACTGGAACAGTTGGTTCGATGGCTTCCTCTTCATGAGTAGAAAGGAGCATTATCCTCTTCAAACGTATTTGTATACGGTTCTTACTGTGCCGGACACGTCGCATTTGACACCTGACATGCTGAAACAATTTGCAAATTTAGACTCCCGGTCGATAAAAGCAGCAGAAATATTCGTAAGCACATTGCCGATTCTCCTTCTGTACCCTTTCTTGCAAAAGTATTTTACGAAAGGCATTGTACTTGGGAGCGTAAAAGGCTAACGGTGATAAGAAAAGGAGAAGTGGGCAATGAAATCACTCCAACAAATGAAAAGTCAATATGTTCCGGCAGAGGTACCGCCTCAATCGGCGGAAAATATGCAGTGGTTCCGGGATGGGAAGTTCGGTCTGTTCATTCACTGGGGACTCTATTCGTTGCTTGGCCGCGGAGAATGGGTCATGTTTCATGAACGGATGGCAGTCGAACAATATGCTGAACTCGCCAAGCAGTTCGACGCTTCCGGCTTCGATCCGAAAGCTTGGGCTAGAACAGCCAAACAAGCAGGAATGAAATACATGGTGCTAACGGCAAGACACCATGATGGCTTTGCTTTATTTCAGACGCAGACAAGCGCGTTTAATAGTGTCAATTCCGCCGCGGGGAGAGATTTGGTCGCCGAATACGTGGAAGCTTGCAGAAACGAAGGATTAAAAGTCGGTCTTTATTATTCTCCTATGGATTGGCGCTTCCCGGGGTACTTTTTTCCTGAAATGTATTTCGGCAGCGCGCTCGAGATGAAAGAACAGTGCTGGGCGCAAATCCGGGAACTGATGACCAATTACGGGAAAATCGATATGTTGTGGTATGACGGGGAATGGTTGGCGCATGGCGGCATCAAATACGACATTCGCATCCCGGGATGGATAACGAACAAAGAATTTCTACATGACGAAACTTATTTCAAAGTCAATTACTTTTGGGAATCAGAACGGCTCAACGCGATGGTGCGTGAGCTCCAGCCGGAAATCATGATTAACAATCGATCCGGCTGGGAAGGAGATTTCGTCGTTCGGGAGCGTTTTGTTGGCAGTATACGGACGGATAAGCCATGGGATTCAAATGACTGCTTGGCTGATTCGTGGGGGTGGATGCCCGACCGCCAAATGCTTTCATTGCGGCAGCTTATCGAAAGATTCATCCGTATTGTAACGAGGGACGGCACTTTCTTATTGAACGTTGGCCCTCAAGGCGACGGCGCGATCGAGCCGGCGCAAGCGGAGCGCCTCAAGCAAATGGGGGACTGGTTGGCTCAATATGGAGAATCCGTTTACGGCACGCGGGGCGGACCCTTTCTTCCAGCGGCTTGGGGAGGCTCCGTCTATCGTGGCGACACGGTGTACCTCCATATTACCGAATGGCCTGACGATACAATTGTGTTGCCTGATGCGCCGCCTAATCTGCTGTCGTATAGCAGCTTGACCTCTGACAACGTAACGGTTTGTCGAACAGACGATCATAAGCTGCATATTTCCGTTCCGATAAGCGACCGTCATCCACATGATACGATAATCGTCCTTCAATTCAAGGACCCGATTCAATGGGAAGGACATTCGGGTGAAGAGCAAAGCAGCCATGGTTTGGGCGATGGCTTAAAATGAAAATTAGAATCGGATATCTGTGTTTGGGGTTGTTCGTGCTCGCGATACTGACAATGGTAGGTATGATTAACTTCACAATATGGCTGGTCGTCCGATAGTTATGAACGGGGTTTGGTCTTTAATATTGACAAAAACAAGAAGTTCGCCGTAATATTCGGCGAGCTTCTTGTTTGACTTTCAGTCGTTATCTCAGGGCGTACCCGTAACGTGGGTGCCCTTTATCGATATCGTGTATGTGACCGTTTTTCCGCTCCTGAAGTGGAACGTCAGATTAACCTTTCCGTTATGAGTTGCAGAAAAGAAGACTGATGTGAGGGTGATATTGTTATTCGTGTAGTCCGGCTTGAACACATATCCATCCTGTTTCCTGAGGTCCTGCATTGCCGCCGGAGGCGTATACGGCTTCCATGTATGCCACGGTCTTTTCCTCCAAACATTTGTTCTAGTATGTATTTTCATATGCCGGATTCATTTGATCGCCAGAAACCTTTGAGTTCAAAAAGCATCAGGAACCTTCGCAATGATATTTTGAACAGGTTCAAAAACCATCAAATCGGCATTTTGGCAAAACGAGAACTTGAACACTCCTAAACTTGGTATTAGAGTCAAAAGGGAAAAGGCTTTCAGTGTTTTCGCCGACGCGAGCCGAGAGATCTATTTAGCATACGAGGAGGCTTATAAATGTGAATGTAGCTTTGAGCAATAATAAAGCAGACGGCGTAGTCATTAAGAAGCATAAAAAGACCTTCATATCAGATGTGAAACAAAATTTCTATTTGTACTTATTAGTTTTTCCGGGTGTTTTATATTTTGTGATTTTCCAGTACCTGCCGATGGTAGGAATCATCGTAGCTTTTCAAGACTTTAATGTGATGAAAGGACTTTTTAAAAGTGAATTTGTCGGTCTGAAAAATTTCGAGTATTTCTTCACTTCAAAGGATTGGCTGGTTGTAACCTGGAACACGGTGTATTTAAACATATTGTTTCTTATTACCGGTTTGTTTTTTTCGATCCTTATTGCCCTTGTTCTATCGGAAATCAGCTCCAGGTATTTTAAGAAAGTTACACAATCAATTGCCATTCTGCCGAATTTTATTTCCTGGTCATTAGTTTCGATGTTTGTTTTTGGATTATTGTCGACTGATGTAGGATTTATTAATTCCGTTTTAAAAGCGCTTGGTTTTATTCAAGAAGGACAGGAAATCAATTTTTATTCCAATCCGAATTTATGGCCTGGAATACTTGTAGCATTAAAAATATGGAAAGGGGCAGGTTTCGGCTCCGTTATCTATTTGGCTGCTATAGCAGGCATTGACCAGGACATGTATGAAGCTGCCAAAATTGACGGAGCCAGCCGTATGCAGTGTATTACAAAGATTACCTTACCGCAGCTTAAAACAACAGCCGTGCTTTTGACCTTATTTGGCATCGGAGGCATATTCTACGGGGATTTAGGAATGATTTATACGGTTGTAGGCGACAACCCTAATTTGTATGACACGACCGATGTCATTGACACTTATGTATTCAGAATGCTTAGGCAATTGAATGACATCAGCATGTCTGCTGCGATCGGATTTTATCAATCCCTTGTAGGTTTTGTCATCGTATTTATAGCGAATTATTTTGTCAAGAAATATGATTCGGATTCAGCCATTTTTTAAAGGGAGGAGAAAAAAATGAAAAACAGCTTGGAGAATAAAGCGCTAGATACATTTTCTTATCTTTTTATGACCCTATTTTCAATATTTTGCATTGTGCCTTTTATCCTTATTATATCAAGCTCCCTATCAGACGAAAAATCTGTACAACTGACCGGCTTTGCTCTTATTCCAAAAGAATTCACGTTATTTGCCTACAAGGTCATATTTCAGGATAACGCCATATTCAACGCTTACAAGACAACGATCATTTTCACGGTTATGGGTACGATCCTTTGCCTTATCCTTACCAGCGCTATGGCTTATGCCCTTTCCGTGAAGACGTTTACTTACAGAAACAAGATTGCTTTTTTCGTCTATTTTACGATTCTGTTTAACGGAGGTTTGATACCTTCGTACCTTCTAATCGCCAAATATTTAGGTTTAAGAGACAATATCCTGGTTTATATTGTACCGGTGTTGATTAATCCGTTTAATATGTTTCTGTTAAGAAATTTCTTCAAGCAAATACCGGATTCACTGGCGGAGTCCGCCAAAATAGATGGAGCGAATGACATCTATATTTTATTTAAAATCATCCTTCCATTAGCAAAACCTGCAATAGCAACGATCGGGTTGTTTTATGGACTCGGTTTCTGGAACGATTGGTTTACATCCGCCATTTATATTGACAATAAAGACCTGTATTCTTTGCAATATCTGATCATAAAGGTGTTGAGAGAAGTGGACTTTGCTAATCAATTGAATCAATTACAAGGAGTTACAGTTGTTAATTATGTAGTTCCATCCAATACTGCCAAAATGGCTACTGCCGTAGTCACTGTAGGTCCCATTATATTTGTTTATCCATTTCTACAAAAGTACTTTGTTAAGGGATTAGTAGTTGGAGCTGTCAAGGGCTGAACCCGCAAAAGCGGTTTAGTATATATTCAATTATAGGGAGGAAAAAAAATGAAAAAAGGTCTGAAAATCTTGGCACTGCTGCTTGTAGCAACGATGATTGTTGCTTCATTAGCCGGATGTTCAACAGGCAACAATGCAAATGAAAATGCAACAAACAATCCAGATGGAGGTACAACAAGCAATACAGATGAAGGTACAACAAGCAATACAGATGAAGGTACTCCAACTACAAAGAAGGATCCGGTTACGCTTAATATTCGTTTCTTCGGGTCTGAAAACGGGCATTATAACGCTGTAGATCCCGCCTTTAGAGAGTTTGAGAAACGGACGATGGATACGCTTAATACGAAATTGAATGTTACATTTACACCGCCTGCCGACTATGGAACCAAGCATGAATTATGGATGACATCGGGAGAAGACATCGACCTCTTTAACCCGTGGTCGTTGGTTAAATTTGCCAAATCGGGCGTATTGGCGGATTTAAGCGAATACTTTAACAACCCGAAATATCCCGGACTTCAAAAGGCTTTCTCAGAAGAGTATATCAATGATAATAAGCTCTTTGGCAAAACCTATGCCATTCCGATTACAAACGCTTTCATGGATATGGAAGGTGTATGGTACAGAAAAGATTTGTTAACGAAGTATGGAATGAAGGATATCAGCAGTTATGACGATTTGTATAACTTCCTTGAAAAAGTAAAAGAAAACGAAAAAGACATGACCCCGTTTGGAAACTATGGAAACACTGCTTTCTTCAAACTATTTACCGATCTCAATGCACAACAGCTGGAGGGAAAAGTATTTCCATTTACCGGCGCCGGAAATCCGAAGAGAAATTTCGTTTACGTTCAAATAGCCAATGATGGGAAATCCGTTGCGGGTGTGGCAGCTTATGGAGATCCGGCATCCGAATGGGCTAACATTAATCCCGAATACGGGTTGAATTATCTTATGAACCAGTTTAATCAAGCGAAGCGATTTAACAAATTTATTCCGGTAGATACCTTAACAAACACGACTGGAACAGGCAAGTTGTTCGCCGCAGGATACGTAACCTTAAACGGTTTCAAGGGAACTGAAGCCGGAGAAAAAGCAAAAGATCCGAACGCGGAGCTCGGTTTCTGGCCGATCTTCAAGAACAATCAGGAAATGGCGCCTGGAACGCAATCTACGGATGGCAAGGCATGGAATTTCACTGCTATACCTGCTTCTTCTAAGAAAATTGACAGAACAATGGAATTCCTGGATTGGGTTTTCTCCAGCCAGGAGAACAATGACTTAATCAATTACGGTATCGAAGGTGAAAACTGGGAGGCTGTAGGAAGTAATCAGTGGAAGCTTCCGGATGGAGTCGATCCGAAGAAAAATTACGCGTTCCCCGGTTACCAGTTGACCTGGAATCCGACATTAACCAGATTTCCTGCAGGATTGCCGGAGGATCTTCAACAATATTATGAATATCAATTTAAGCCGGAAACATATAAGAAACATGTATTGGCAGGATTTACATTTGATCAAGAGCCTGTAAAAAATGAATTTGCCAAAGCCAACACCGTTATGGATAAGTATCTTCCATTCTTATTGTCCGGTTTCGGCGATGTTGAAGAGAGTTTGGCGAAGATGAATAAGGATTTGAAGGATGCAGGTGTAGAAAAGATTAAAGAGGAATTAAAAAATCAAATCAACGCCTTCCTCGCTGAAAAGAATTAAAATATCGGAATTTACATCACGATAAACTAGGAACATCTAGAGATTTAGCTAAATCAAATCTTTAGGTGTTCCTGTTTATAAAAAAAATTTACGTAAGGAGAGGACATTGATGATGATTTGGCATAACAAGCAAACAACCTGGGCGGTGCGCGCCTTGGCCGTCTGTCTGGCCGCAGTCATGCTGTTGCAATTGCTCGTTCCCGTGACGAACAATCGTGTATTCGCGGCTAATGAAGATCCGCAGCTTGAACCTGCACAGTCTGAACCTGCTAACGGTATTTTGGACAAGATCGATTTCGGCAATGCAGATTCTGAAAGCGTTCACAATTTCAGGGGCGACTTTACGAGCGTGATCACCGGTTTTTTGGGCGAAAAGGCCAGGGTATCTGAGCCGCGTATTCCTGCTTCAGATACGGGAGGGTTTTTAACCTTTTCCATGAAGGTGGATCCGTATCTTCAAAATTACTTTACGGCGAAGTTTTCAGGAAATGAGTCTATCGCTCCAGGAGCTCGAGTACAACTTGTGATCAATGGCGAACAGATTGGGTATTTCAGAGGGGGGGATTATGGTCCTCTGTTTGGTGGTGAACGAGCAGAGAATCAATTTATATACAGCACCATTGTGCTTCCTCTGGAGTCGACGAGAGGGAAGGAAATCGTTGAAATCACAATCAATACAACAAATCCCTTTGGCAAGGTAGAACAACAATCAAGGGGGTACTATATCGGTTATACGCATACCCAGGCTTATATTGATGTAGATGATGAAGTGCAGGGGTATAAATTTAAAGAAAATCAGGGACCGGAAACTGTAGTGCTGCCTGAAGAAACGACGGAGCAAATTGAAGCAAGAATTGAACAGTTAAGACAAGAACCCATTAACACCTTTATGAATCATTATAATCATCTTGGCAATAATCCGAATAACACGTTAAATATCGCTAAATACACAAATGCTCTTCGGTATTATGCCATGGTCTTGAAAGACGACATATCTCCCATGCAAACCCCGGAAGCGAAACGTGAAGCGTTAATGCGTATGTTTCAAGCCATTGACGTTCATACGAAAAACTATTATGGAAATACAAAGCTGGTGCTTCACGGCGGACATCAGGGGGATTGGGGCGGCTTTTACGGCGAATTGGGAGAGGCTTTGTATCTTGCGGAAACCCTGATCTTTAATGAAGACATGTTGGGAGAAGAAGCATACAATGCATTTCTGGATCAACCCTTCGATACGGGAACGGTTGAAGGCGAATTTTCTCTTGCCAGCGCAGGGTGGAACGGTGAACCATTAACCCGTCGCATGGCATGGGAACGGGTACTGAAAGCGAATTTTGATTTCGCCCGTTCCAGACAATCTTATATTACGAATCAGGTGTTCTATACGTACGAAGGCGCATGGAAGGCTCATGAAGGGCTCAGGATGGTAGGGTCCGAATTTTATGAAGGGAAAGAGCGCAGTAATCGAATTTTATTAGAAATGTTTGGAGGAGTACCTTGGTTAGGCGAAGAAGTATTGGTCGGTCCTAATGGAGAAGAATTAGACCTCTATCATTCTCTGTTTTCTCATAATACTGCAGCTGTCTTTACAGATGACTATGTACATATAGTCGGCAAAGGGCTTGCAAAAAGCAAATTGGATGAAGAAGGTCAGGTTGTACGACGCAAGCCTTATGGAGAACAGTATACAAATCTAACCAAAGCCGGGTTGACAAGAGAAAATCATTATGTGGGAATTTATGGGGAAGTAGCCAATTATATATTGGATTACTTCTATAAAACCTTGAATCAGCCTGGGGATGAAGAGATCAATGATGAACTTCTGAAACTTGCTCTTAACAACTTTTATGCTCGTTTATGGACTCGGATTAATGACCTGGATGATGAGGGCAAACGACTCCTAGCGATGAATGCCACTATAGATGAACGAAATGGGGGTATGCCTTCCAGAACTCCTGCTTATGGCGCCAGAATGCTCGGATATGGCACGTCCTATGCTTATTTAGAAAAGTACATGGCGGATCATGAGGAACGTTTTAGCGGTCCGGAATGGGATCGGTATTGGGAGTATGCCAAATATACCGTAGGGGCCGTACAGCAGATGAAGATGGATAATCGCTTAATGGGTGATTTGTCTTCGCGGGATTTCCATCTGCCTGACACCTATGAGTATATATTCAAAACCCGGAAGGACTATACAAGATTTAATGATGTAAAGGCCGGGGTTGTCCTTCCTCAGACCGATTTTGACTATTATACAGAAGAAGAGATTGCTGCATTAGGTGTGAATCCTGAAGATTATGAACAGTTTGCATGGTTCGATGTAGATAATGCATTCATCTCCATGCGAGATGGGGACTTTAGAATGTTCGGGGGTTTAGCATGGCTGAATATGGGAGTTCCGGCTACTGGCAAGCTTCATATTGTCACACCTGAGAATGTGCGAGTGGTACAGGTTGCTCACAATAATCAGTTCCAATATGAAGATTACCACATCAGACAACAAGATGTAGATCTTTATTACCAGCGAAATGATCCGGCAACCAAAGGATTTGCGCCTCAATCCCTGGCAGGTGAAATATTGCCCATTGCGTATCAGCCGGGGGTTGGTACAGTGGTGCGGGACAATTTTGAAGTCGATCACCCCTATGGGGCATTAACAGATTTAATGGCTGCAAGATATGGGGAGTATTTCATCCTCATGAATACTACTCGTCCTGAATACGAGAATGAACGTACCTTTGAGGTGGAGTTGCCTTCCGATTATTCAGGAAATGAGATCTTCGATTTTGTTTCCAAAGCCAATATTCCGGTAACCAATGGCAAAGTAACCATTGGAACTGAAAGAGGAATGGTTCTTAAATTATCGTCCAAATATGATCCGGCGCCAAAACCAAATCATGTGGATTTTGTCAAAGCGAATGAAGGAAATGGATATGTGGACGTGATATGGAAAACCACTGCCGGAGGGCAAACGTATACCCTCAAACGTTCAGAAACAGAACATGGTCCGTATGCCGTGATTGCAGAAGGGTTGACCGGCAATCACTTTAAAGATACCGATGTGGTCAATGGAAAAGTATATTATTATAAAGTGGCAGCCGTGAATGAACATGGATCAGGTTGGGACTCATGGCGTGCAAAAGCTGATCTGAGCGATGCCGCATCCAAAAATCTTGCTTCTCCATGGCAGCAGGACTTCATTGGCACAACTCAAGGAAGCGCAACGGTTAATGGTGATACGGTCACAATCCAGAATGTGGATGGAACGGGCTTGGGAGAAGGGGACGATTTTAATATCTATAGAAGAGATATTAATGATTCCTTCCACTATGTCCATCAGGTCGCAATTGGTAACAGCTCTATTAGTGCCAGGATTGATCGGAATAGCGGAGCTCTCAGCGGTATTATGTTAAGGGAAAAGCTTTCTGCAAATTCCCGTTATCTGTATTTTGGCGCGGATGACCAAGGGAACCTAGTATTGCAAGATCGTAATAGAGTGTCCTTTGGGGTATGGAATGGTGGTATACCTGTTAGTCCGTGGAATCATAAAATTAAAGGCTATCATGTCAATGACTATCCTTATATCAAGCTGTTGTGGCATCATAACTCACAGATGGCCTATGCTTTTGTATCAAAAGATGGAGTCGTTTGGGAATACATTGCCAAGTCAGATAGTTTATTCCCGTATGCCTATTATACAGGGCTCATATCGTCTCAAGAGGCAGCATTCAGTGAAGTAACCGTTTTGAATATGCCGAGAGAAAGTATGATGCCGTTTATTGAAAAAGATAAAGATCAAATCACTTTGCACTGGAATAAACCAAAGCAAGCCTCCTGGTTCAACGTATACCGCACCTATGATGAAGAGGCGAGCTTGACCAATCCGGTATTCAAGGCAGGCACAACCGAACTGGAAGACGGCTCCCCCTGGGAGGAGGTTCTCACAAGTACAAGAGTGAAGCCATTCCAGGACTTCTTACGGTATGGCAGTGTGCATTACAAGGTGATGGCCGTTCATGACGACGGTTCCCCGCAACCGTTCTCGGAGACTGTTTCCGTTGATGCGGATTCGATTTCGGCGGTGATGGAGTATGCGGAGAGCTTGCCGGCTTCCGACTATACGAAGGCGAGCTTCTACCTGTTCCATAAGGTATTGGATCAAATCAAAGCGGAGATGGCAGGCCCGGAATTTGATGAGGCGCAGCTGATTGACGAAATCTACGATGCGAAGAAGCTGCTCGTTTCGATACGGACGTTGCTGACGAAAATTCAGATGGATCCATCGATGGCCAGAGCCTCTGAGAAGTTCTGGCAGAATGATAACATCTCCGAGGAACAGAACGCATGGTATTTATTTGATGAAAATCCAGACACGATTGCCCACACCAGGTCTAAAGAGAGCTGGGTTGATGTGGACTTTGGCGCAGGAAACGAAAAAGTGGTGGATACGTTCCGCTACCTGCCGAGGAGGAATGCGACCCACCGTGTCAACGGCACCGTCTTCAAGGGTTCGAATGACGGCGTGAACTGGACGGATCTGCATCAAATTAAAGGGGTAGTCCTATATGATTGGTATTCCGCCATCAATCCTGACAGGACGCCATACCGTTATATTCGGATTTACGACGACCATAACGGCTTCGTGAATTTTGAAGAAATCGAGTTCCTTGAAATCGGCATTGACAAGACGCTGCTCTCGCAATTGTTGGATGAAGCGGCTGCTGCGAATGAGGCCGGCGTCTATACGGTTGAAGGCTTGCAAGCTCTTGCATTGGAAGCGGCCGATGCAGCAACTGTGATGGACAACGCAGCTGCAACCCAGGAGGAAATAGATGCTGCGGTGAGCCGTCTGCTCGCTGCACTGGATGCGCTGGTATACATCGAAGGCATGCCGGTGCTGGAATTGCTGAGAGACCGGACCGTCATTGCGGAGAAAATGCTGACATTTAAAGTTGAAGCGGTAAATACGGACGACGCTGTTGCATACGGGGTTATTGATTTGCCTCAAGGTGCGTCCTTCGATGCAGCGACCGGGATCTTTGAATGGATACCAGGCAGAGAACGAGGCGGTGTGTACGCGGTCACGTTTACTGCGGCAGCAGGCGATTTGTCCTCGTCGAAGACGATCCGGATTACCGTGAAAGGCCAGCCGGTATTCGAGCCGGTAACAATGGTTGAGCTGACGGCGCAACAGCCGTTCTCGTATGAACTGCCGGTTTCCGATCCGACAGGCGAACCGCTTGTATACCGTGCAGGTGAGCTGCCGCAAGGCGCAATGTTGGACACAGCGGAAGGCACATTCAACTGGACGCCGGAACAAGCCGATTACGGCAGCCATCCGGTAACCTTCACGGTAAGCAACGGATTGTTTGAGGTCAGCCAAACGATTATCTTTAATGTAAATCTCAACGTCCTGCCTTCGGAAGATTACACAAGAGCAAGCTACTACCTGTATCTTAAGGAAGTGGAGCGGATCGGGACGGAAATCGCGAAACCGGACGCCGATATCGATCAGCTATTGGCCGAGCTTGAGCAGGCTGAAGGGCGTCTCGTTTCGGTTCGGACGCTGCTGACGAAAATTCAGATCGATCCATCGATGGCTAGAGCCTCTGAGAAGTTCTGGCAGAATGATAATATCTCCGAGGAACAGAACGCATGGTACTTATTTGATGAAAATCCCGACACGATTGCCCACACCAGGTCAACTGTGAGCTGGGTTGACGTGGACTTTGGCGCAGGAAACGAAAAAGTGGTCGATACGTTCCGCTACCTGCCGAGAAGAACGCATGTAAACCGTGTCAATGGGACCGTCTTTAAGGGTTCGAATGACGGAGTGAATTGGACCGATCTGTACAAGATTCCGAATACGTCGACTTACCAATGGTATTCCGCCCTTAATCCGGACAAGACGCCATATCGTTATATCCGCATCTATGACGATCATAACGGGTTCGTGAACTTTGAAGAAATCGAGTTTCTTGAAATCCCGGTTGACAAATCGCTGCTTACACTCCTGCTGGACGAAGCGGCTGAAATTGTACCCGAATATTACACAACCGAAAGCTTTGAAGCTTTCCCAACGGCGCATGCGAATGCAGAGTCGGCGGCAGGCAATGCCGATGCGACTCAGGAGGTGATCGATGCAGCAGCGGCGAGCCTGCTTGCGGCGCTTGAAGGGCTCGAGTTTATCGAAGGGCTGCCGGTGCTTGCTCCGATCGGAGACAAATTCGTCATTGCGGAGCAGCAGCTGACATTTGCAGTTGAAGAGATGAACGGCATAGACGGCGTCCAATACGGGGCAGCCGATCTGCCTGAAGGAGCTTCCTTCAACGCGGAAACGCGCACATTCGACTGGATACCGGTCAAAGAGCAGGGCGGCGTGCATGAAGTCGTCTTTACCGTCAAATCCGGAGAATTGACAACCTCCAGAACCGTCAAGATTACGGTGAAAGGATTACCTGTAATCACTGCTGAGCCGGTTGTGGAATTGACGGCGAAGGAACTGCTCACCTATCAGGTGCCTGCATCCGATCCTTCTGACGCGCAACTGACTTACCAAGCTGAGAATCTACCAGCGGGCGCATCCTTCGACGAATCTGCCGGCGTGCTCTCCTGGACTCCGGAACAAGCGGATTACGGCAGCCATCCGGTGATCTTTACGGTGGATAACGGAAGCTTCGAGGCCAGCCAAACCGTAGATTTCAATGTCAAGCTGAATATAATTCCGTCTAAAGGCTATACGCAGGGCAGCTACTACCTGTACTTGAAGGAAGTAGCGCGGATCGAAGCGGAAATGGCGAAGCCGGAAGCAGACAAGGCGTTGCTAGCAGCCGAGCTTGCACAGGCGGAAGCTTCGCTTGATCAAGTGCCGTTGTCGCTTTATTCGTTCGAGGGCAACGTGGAGAATGCATTCGGCAAACATGACGGAACGGCCCATGGAAACGTTGTTTACTCTGAAGGGAAGATAGGCCAAGCTGTCAATTTGAATGGTACGGACAGCTACATGACATTACCGTCAGAACATGCACTTTCCGGTTACAATGAAATCACCTTGGCAACCTGGGTAAATTGGAGAGGCGGCGGCAACTGGCAAAGAATATTCGACTTCGGCAACAACAGAGACCAGTATTTGTTCCTTACGCCGAAATCACGCGACAATACGCTGCGTTTCGCGATCAGGAACGGCGGCGAGCAGATGGTGCAGACCGCTTCGATGCCGGTGAATGAATGGGTGCATGTGGCGGTTACGCTTGTGGACAAAACGGCGAAGCTGTATGTGAACGGCGAACTAAAGGCTACGAACACCAATGTCACAATCAAGCCGAGCGATTTCAAGCCGGGCGTAAATTACATCGGTAAGAGCCAGTGGCCCGATCCGTTGTTTAACGGCATGATCGACGAGTTCCGCATTTACAATTCCGCCTTAAGCGCGCAGGAAATCCAGGCCGTTTACAACAATACGGCGCAATGGATCGATAACAGCTTGATCCCAGTCTTGCTGGATGAAGCTGCCATGCTCGATGCGACGCTGTATACGGAAGATAGCTGGAATGCGCTGGAAGTGGCTGTGTTGGGCGCTGAGGCACTGCCGTCTGATGCAACACAGGAAGAGGTCGATGCGGCATCCGCCAGCCTGGTTGTGGCGCTTGAAGCGTTGAACGAAATTCCGGTGTTTGCGGAAATTTCGGACAAGACCGTGGAGGCAGGAACCGAAATTTCGTTTACCGTAAACGCGACAGATCGCGACGGAGACGCGCTCTCGTACGGTGCAGGCATACTGCCGGAAGGGGCGGCGTTCGATGCGGCGACCGGAGACTTTGTATGGCTTCCTTATGTGATCGGAGACTACACCGTGACGTTCTCCGTTTATGACGCAAGAGGGGCTTATGCAGAATTGCCGGTAAACATCGAAGTGATCGACACGATCAAGCCGGAAACGACGGACGACGCTCCGCAAGGCTGGGTCACTCATGACGTAACGGTACATCTGACGGCAACCGACAGCGGATCCGGAGTTGCAGCGACGCATTACACGCTGAACGGCGGGGAGCAGCAAACCGGAACGACGGTCAACATTACGGAGGACGGCATATATACGCTCGTATACTGGAGCGTGGACATCGCCGGCAATATAGAAGAAGCGCATACCGTTACGGTTCAAGTCGACAAGACAGCGCCCGAGCTGCAAGTCGCATTGGATAAGACCGAGCTGTGGCCGCCGAATCATAAACTGGTGACCATTACAGCGGATGTGTATGGCAGCGACAATCTGTCCGGCATCGAATCGATCGTCCTCGTCTCGATTACGAGCAACGAGCCGGATGAGGGGACAGGTCCGGATGATGTTCCGAACGATATTCAGGATGCGGAATTCGGCACGCTGGACACCTCGTTCAGTGTCAGGGCAGAACGTTCAGATGAAGGAACCGGACGCGCCTACACGATCACCTATATGGCGACCGACAAAGCGGGCAACACAACTGTTGTAACGGTTACGGTCACCGTGCCGCACAACAGATCAGGAAGCAGATAACATTCGTAATCAACACTATAGAAAATAAGCCCCAAATAGAAATATTTGGGGCTTATTTCCAATAAGCAGAAGGGCTGAATCAACCATTCTAGCGATAAGGAGCGTTGAAATGAAGCTATTTATAAATAGAGTTCGTAGACGAAGAGTTTTCATCGGTTTGATTTGCTTCATATTGGCGATGCCAAGTTTTCTTGGCGTCGGGAGCAGCGAGACAGCGGAAGCGGCGGTTTCACCGCTGATTACATCTTATAAACCGCAGGCAATAAGCGCCGATGTGAATGCTTCCTACACGGTGCTAACGGGAACACGGTATCGGCGACGATCCATCATCCGGGCATTGCCATGTCGCTCTCCGATCTGGACAATATGCGCGATCATGTGAGAGCCGGCGATGAGCCATGGAATACGGCGTTTCTTACATTCGCCGCCGACCCGCAATCCAGACCGAATCCAAGAATCTTATATGAAGTCGGGAATGATCTTTTCGTTAATATCCGAGGGCCTTGGGCCTTCACTGATGAGAATGGCAAGTATTGGGCAAACCCCAGCGATTATGTTGGGACGCGTGCGAATACGGATGCCTTAGTCGCTTTTAAACAAGCAGTTATGTGGTATATTACCGGCGATGAGACATACCGTGCCAGTGCGATGTATATCATCAGGGCTTATGCCGGTATCCAGTCTGTTGCTCCTCATTTTAGTTTCCGATTTGCGACGATGACTTATTTGCTCGCTGCGGCTGCCGAGATTATGCGATATTCCGATACGCCGACGGAGAGTCTGAAATGGACGGAAACCGATACTCAGAATTTTACCAATATGATGGAGCTTTGTTCGGTTACGTATAACCCACATTCTTTCTTTATGAATCAGCACCAATTTACGGTTATGGGAACGATGGCGCGGGCGATTTTTACCAATAACCTGGAGCTTTATGCGGAGGCCGTGGAAGCCGCAACGGTTAATGCCGCAGGCGATTCTGGGGGGAGAAACGGTTCGATCAAGCAGCAGATGCGTTTGATGACGCACAATGAAATGACAGGGGAACCGCTGGACCCTTCGGACGTTCATGTTCAGCTAATCGAAATGGGTCGCGATGCGGGGCATGCTTACGCCAATATCGCTGGATTATCTACATTGGCACAGACCATCTACGCACAGGGTACGAAGGTTGACCCGGTTAATGGGACCATGTCTACGGCCGCTAATGCGGTGAATGTATTCAACTTTCTTGATGACCGCCTGTTGGAAGGGACAACGTATGCTCTGAAGTATCATTTGGGTTACGATGTGCTATGGACACCTGCAGTGGCAAACCAAAGCTATTCCGGTCAAATTTATGACAAGAACAACTCATGGGGGGAAAGAGGCAGAATCGATGGGTTCAATAGTGTTTTATATAACTATTATAAATATATCGAAGGGCAGGATATGACCCAGGAAAAATTCAAATACCTCGCCTATGCCTATGAAACGAGAATGCCGGAGGTTGCAGGAAAGGATTATCCGCTGGCTACGCTGCTGTATACGCCTGATGCAGCCCAGGCTGATGGCTTGAGCAACCGGATCATTCTAGGTAATATCACAGGACCGACAGCAGCGAGGGCCGGATCGGATGCGATCAACTTACGTTGGACGGCTGTACCAGATGCACTCGGTTATAACATCTATAGATCAACAGAAGAAAATGGCACGTATACACAGATTAACAGTGAGCCGATTACAACAACGTCTTATAGCGATACAAGCTTGACTCCAAATACGATTTACTATTATAAGGTCCGCGTATCCGGAGGATCAACGTTTGCCGTTGTATCGGCCACAACCGGAGGAGACGGCGTTCCGGCTTTCGAAGTAGGCAGTTATGAGCTTAATGTCAATCATACGCATCAATCCGTTCTAAGGGTCATTCATCCGGATCGAAGCAGTCAGGTTCTTACAAGTCAAGCGAGCTTTACTTCATCCGACCCGGCAGTAGCAACCATCGATTCGGCAGGCTTGGTGACAGGGATAAGTGCGGGTACGGCAACGATTACCGCGACATATAACGGGCAAGCTTATCATGCATCCGTGAAAGTCATCGTCGACACTGATTTAAAAGCCTGGTATAAATTTGACGAAACAAGCGGAACTTCAGCCGCAGACGCATCTGGATATGGCAATATCGGGACAGTAAATGGCGGTGCAGTCTGGACAACCGGGCAAACAGGCAACGCAGTAGATCTTGACGGGACAAACGACTATATCGCGCTTCCTGCCGGTGTTGTCTCCGAAGCCGACACGATCACGGTTGCGGCTTGGGTGAATCTGGATACCGTGAGCAACTGGACGCGTATTTTTGACTTCGGTTCGGGAACCTCTACCTCCATGTTCCTTACACCGAAGAATGGAGCAAATGGAAAAATCCGCTTCGCGATCAAGAACAATAATTCGAGCGAGCAAATCATTGACGGGCAGTCGGCGATGGCAACGGGAGGCTGGCATCATGTGGCTGTCACATTAAACGGCTCGACCGGCACTCTTTATGTTGACGGGGTCCAAGCGGGAAGCAACACGTCGATGACCTTGAAACCGTCCGATCTGGGCTGGGCGACGCAGAATTGGATCGGACGCTCCCAATACGCCGACCCGTATCTCGACGGACGGGTGGACGATTTCAGAATCTATAACCTCGCGATAAGTTCATCTGAAGTTGTTAGTGTGATGAACGGACAAACATTGGAAACCGTATCGGCACCGCCGACAGGAGTAATGGCAACAACTGCAGACCAGAGTTCAATTACCTTAAGCTGGTCGGCTGTACCGGGAGCAACGGGATATCATGTATATATGGCTGATTCTTTAGCAGTTAATGCCATTTATACAAACGCAAATAGTGAAGCGATAACTGCGACGTCTTTTGCCAGCCTTGGATTGAAAGCCAATACAACGTACTATTATAAGATTGTCTCAGAAAATGCGGTAGGAAAATCAAGTGTGTCGGCTGTTGTTTTAGCCAAAACAAAAGGTATGCCGGATGCCGGTCTCATCGCCCGCTATTCATTAGACCAAACAAGCGGGACGGCAGCAGCAGACTCGTCAGGATACGGGAATAATGGGACGATAAACGGCGGTGTAACATGGGCGGAAGGCAAATACGGCAACGCGGCGGATCTTAATGGGACGAACAGCTTTATTTCTCTTCCTGCCGGTGATGGAATTTCTTCACATGCATTGTCCGCTGCCGATTCCATTACTGTAGCAACCTGGGTAAATTGGAGAGGCGGCGGCAACTGGCAAAGAATATTCGACTTCGGCAACAATACGAATCAGTTTATGTTCCTTTCGCCAAAATCAGGCGGCGGTACGCTGCGTTTCGCGATCAAGAACGGCGGCGAGCAGAGAGTGGAGACCGCTTCGATGCCGGTGAATGAATGGGTGCATGTGGCGGTAACGCTTGGGGACAATACGGCGAAGCTGTATGTGAACGGCGAACTGAGGGCTGAGAACACCAATGTCACGATCAAGCCGAGCGATTTCAAGCCGGGCGTAAATTACATCGGCAAAAGTCAGTTTAACGATCCGCTGCTGAACGGCATGGTCGACGAGTTCCGCATTTATAATTACGCCTTAAGCGCGGAAGAAATTCAGGCCGTTTACAACAATACAGAGAAATGGACCGACAACAGCTTACTTACTGCTCTGCTGGAAGAGGCGGCCCTGCTTAATGCGTCGCTGTATACGGAAGATAGCTGGAATTTTATGGAATATTCTGTGTTGGGCGCTGAGGCACTGCCGTCCTATACAAGCCAGGAAGAGGTTGACGAGGCGGCCCGGCAGTTGCTTGAGGCGCTTGAAGCATTGAACGAAATTCCGGTCTTTGCGGAAATCTCGAATAAGATCGTGGAGGCAGGAACCGAAATTGCATTTGCTGTAAACGCGACAGATCGCAACGGCGACGCACTCTCGTACGGTGCAGGCATGCTGCCGGAAGGGGCGGCGTTCGATTCGGCGGCCGGAGACTTTGCATGGGTTCCTTATGTGATCGGAGACTACACCGTGACGTTCTCCGTTTATGACGCAAGAGGGGCTTATGCAGAAATGCCGGTCAACATCGAAGTGGTCGACACGATCAAGCCGGAAACGACGGACGACGCTCCGCAAGGCTGGGTCACTCATGACGTAACGGTACATCTGACGGCAACCGACAGCGGATCCGGCGTGGCGGCGACGTATTATGCGCTGAACGGCGGCAACGTTGAGACCGGAGCATCGGTCAGCCTGAAAGAGGACGGCATATATGCGCTCGTATACTGGAGTGTCGACAAAGCCGGCAATGCAGAAGAAGCGCATACCGTTACGGTTCAAATCGACAAGACAGCGCCTGAACTGCATGTCGCATTGGATAAGACTGAGCTGTGGCCGCCGAATAACAAACTAGTGACGATCAGTGCGGAAGTCAGCGGCAGCGACAGCCTGTCCGGCATCGAATCAATCGTTCTGACCTCAATTACGAGCAACGAGCCGGATGAGGGGACAGGTGCGAAGGATGTTCCGAACGATATTCAGGATGCGGAATTCGGCACGTTGGACACCTCTTTCAGTGTCAGAGCGGAACGGTCGGAAGAAGGAACCGGACGCGTCTACACAATCACCTATAAGGCGACCGACAAAGCGGGCAACACAGCCGTTGAGACGGTTACGGTCACCGCGCCGAACAAAAAACCAGGAAGAAGATAACATTGGTAAAAGCTTTACAACACAATAGAAAAGAAGCCCCTAATAGAAATATTTGGGGTTTCTTTCCAAGTAGGTAGACGAATCAAGCTTACTATATAAAAAGGAGCGTGTTGAAATGAAGCTTTTTAAAAATAGAAACCGCAGCCGAAGGTTTTTCATCGGTTTGATTTGCTTCCTATTGGCGATGCCAAGTTTTCTTGGCATCGGGAGCAGCAAAACAGCGGAAGCGGCGATTTCTCCGCTGATTACTTCTTACAAGCCGCAGGCGGTAAGCGCCGATGTGAATGCTTCCTACACGGATGCTAACGGAAATACGGTGTCGGGGACGATCCATCATCCGGGCATTGCCATGTCGCTGGCCGATCTGGACAATATGCGCGATCATGTCAGAGCAGGGGACGAGCCTTGGAATACGGCGTTTGCTGCGTTTGCTGCAGATCCCCAATCCAGTAAAACTCCGCGTATACTCTATGAAGAAGGAAGAGACGTATTTGTAAATATCCGCGGCCCCTGGGCTGAAACCATCGATGGGTTCTATTACTCCAATCCAAGCGATTATGCGGGAACCCGTGCGAATACGGATGCTTTAGTCGCTTTTAAACAAGCGATTATGTGGTACATTACCGGCGATGAAGCGTATCGTTCGAATGCGATGTATATCATCAGAGCTTATTCTGGTATCCAGTCTGTCGTTACGCATACGAGCTTCCGTTTTGCGACGATGACTTATTTACTCACGGGGGCTGCTGAAATTATGCGATATTCCGATACGCCGACGAATAGTCTGAAATGGACGGCAACCGATACTCAGAATTTGACCAATATGATGGAGCTTTGCTCGGTAACTTATAACCCTCATTCTTTTTTCATGAACCAGCACCAGTTTACCGTTATGGGAACGATGGCGCGGGCGATCTTTACCAATGACCTGGAGCTTTATGCGGAGGCCGTAGAAGCAACAACAGTGAATGTATTAGGCCAGGATGGGGGAAGAAACGGTTCGATCAAGCATGAAATGCGTTTGATGACGCACAATGAAATGACAGGAGAACCGCTCGACCCGTCGGACGTTCATGTGCAGTTAATGGAAATGGGCCGCGATGCGGGACATTCTTACGCCAATATCGCCGGACTGTCTACATTGGCACAGACGATCTACGCCCAGGGTACGAAGGTTGACCCGGTTAACGGAACGATCTCAACGGCCGCTAATGCGGTCAATCCGTTCAATTTCCTCGATGACCGCCTGTTGGAAGGGACAACATATGCTCTGAAGTATCATTTGGGTTATGATGTGCTATGGACACCGGCAGTGGCAAACCAAACCTATGACGGTCAAATTTTTGACAAGATTGACCCATATTTAAGAGGCAGAATCGACCCGTTCCTAAGTGTTTTATATAACTATTATAAATATATCGAGGGGATGAATATGACTCAGGAAAAATACAAATACCTCGCCTATGCCTATGAAACGAGAATGCCGGAGGTTGCAGGAAAGGATTATCCGCTGGCTACGCTGCTGTATACGCCTGATGCAGCCCAGGCTGATGGCTTGAGCAACCGGATC
>Ga0101941_1000741_pt1 | contig 41353 bp, 31 predicted proteins | sample DewCreD2012metaG_3_FD_75242 | JGI IMG/M metagenome (GOLD analysis project Ga0101941, IMG submission 75242) | Hot spring sediment bacterial and archeal communities from British Columbia, Canada, to study Microbial Dark Matter (Phase II) - Dewar... ... | reverse complement strand
CAATAATTGGGGTGAAAGGAGGTAAAGAGATGGGTGTGTTTAAAAGGTGGATAAAGAGTAAGGATGGGAAAAAGACTGCCTATTGGTATATAAGATATATGGTTAATGGTAAAGATAAGTGGGAATCTGTGGGAAAAGTAGGATTGGTTACAAAGGCAATGGCACAGGCAAAGCTTGAGGAAAGGAAAAGGCAGGTAAGGCTTGGGCAACTTGATATGATAGGGACTGAGATTCCCACTGTAGCTGAGTTTGCGAAGGAATATATCAAATATGTTAGGGATGTAGCTAAAAAAAGAGCATGGTGGAGGGATACATACGGCTTACGCCATTTTCTTGAGCTTTTTAAAGGCAAAAAACTATCTGAGGTAACACCCAAGGATATAGACGACTACAAAAGGTTAAGGCTTGCTGAAGTAAAACCTTCTACAGTAAATCGTGAATTACAAGTAATACGGTATCTATTTAACCTTGCTAAACGCTGGAAAAAGTTTTATGGGGATAATCCCGTATCCCAGTCTGGATTAATTCCTGTAAATAATCAGGTAGAGCGAATTCTTACACCCGAAGAAGAAGAGAGGTTGCTTTCAGTTTGCAATTCTTCGCTTAGAGCTATAATCATAACTGCTCTAAACACTGGCATGAGAAAGGGAGAGATTCTTTCTCTTAGATGGGAGGATGTTGACCTTGAAAACAACCTGATTACCGTTAGACATGATATTTCTAAGAGCAAAAAGGTAAGGCGGATACCTATAAATGCAACTCTTAGAAAGCTTTTACTAGAACAAAAACTAAGAGATGGCAGTTCTTGCTTTGTTTTTCCAAACTCTAAAGGTAACCCCTACAAAAGACATGATTCAGTTAAAGGGGCTTTTGAAAGGGCTTGTAAGAAAGCGGGGATTCATGGGTTGAGGTTTCATGATCTTAGGCATACAGCAGCGACCCGTATGGTAGAGACAGGTGCAAGCATCGTAGCAATAAGCAGAATCCTTGGTCACAGTGATTTAAAAACGACTATGAGGTATACCCATCCTGAAGACTCTGTTAGAGAAGCAATAGAGAAGCTTTCAACTTTTGCTCAAAACCGTAGCAAAAACCGTAGCAATGAAGAAATGGAGAAAGTTTAATGTATCGTAAGTCCCTGAAATCATTTATCGGGGTGGGGGGACTTGAACCCCCGGCCTTTGCGTCCCGAACGCAACGCTCTAGCCAACTGAGCTACACCCCGCTTTATTACTAGTTTTACCAAACACCCAGACTATTGCAAGCCAAGACTTCCTTTAACCTTCAGGTTCAAGTATAAGGGTTTCTCCCTCAAAGATATCCTTAAACCTTTCTGCATCCTCTCTTGACCCAACGATTGTTCCCCAGTGCATGGGAACTGCTGTCTTTGGCTTGAATTCGTTTGCGATCTCAGCAGCTTCCTTAGCAGTCATGGTATATGTTCCACCTACAGGTAAAAGAGAGGCATCCGTTTTTATACTTTTCATCTCGGGTATAGCATCGGTATCGCCTGCATGGTATATCCTTGTGCCACCAAGATCAAGAATAAAACCAACCCACCCATTTGACTTCGGATGATAACTCTTACCGATATTGTATGCGGGAACAGCTTCAATGCCTATGTCATTAACGGTAACACTGTCTCCGGGCTTTACAATCCTTATATCCCCCTTTAGCTTAGAAGCTGAATCCCTGGTTGCAACAATCACAGTACCACTTCCCTGAACCCTCTTTACATCATCCACAGAGAGATGGTCAAAATGTGAGTGGGTTATAAGAACCAGACTAGCCTCCTCCTTCCTTTTGATCTTCCACGGATCAATGTATATAACCTTATCCCCAAACTCAACTCTAAAGCTTGCGTGCCCAAGCCAGCTTAATGCTACATTTTCCCCTACCCTTATCATCGCTTATCCTCCCCAATCCTACTTTGCCTCTACCTCCTTCAATACCTGTGCCTGAGGATATACAAAGCTACCCTTCATGTAGGAGGCCCACTTTACCTTAAGAGGTTTTAGACGGTAAAGTGGATGATCCTCTGGCATTTTAAATTCCACCTTAGGATTTTCAGTTTTAACCGTTCTTACAACAAAGGGAATAGGATACTTCATTATCTGAAGCACCTCTTTACCGTCCCTGTTTATTTTCTTCAAACCAAAATAGTTAAGATGTCCCCCTACCGCCGGTTGAAGCTCCTCAGAAACATCAACAGTGGCTTCGATAAACGGTTTTCCATCAACCTCAAGCACAGAAACAAGCTTACCGTTCTTTTTTGTTTGCTTTGTCATTCCAGGTTCAGCTGGAATTCCAACCTTACGGGTAAAGTTCCTCATCACCTCAGAGCTGTTAAAGTAAGCTACAAAGTACCTTCCCGGCTCTCCAGTTTCTGACCCCATTATATAGGAATCCTGCCCTTTAAGCTGTATTGTCAAGTAGGTTAGAGTATAGGCCCCAAAACCAGATGTCTGAGATGGGTCAGGAACCGTATACATGTTCATAACAACCATATTGTTTGGATGAGGCTCAAGGCCCGGAGGGAGAAGAGACTTAATCACTTCAGGGTCCGCCTCGTATCCAATAAAAAGCATCCATGCATCCGTTACAAGCTGGGGAGCAGGAAGTTCCCTAACCTTATCCTCCGCAACCGAATTTAAGGTACTAACCATTAACAAACAGCAAAAAAACACTACCAGATAAAAACTAAAAAGCCTGCGTTTCATAAGCTTTCCTCCTTTACTTTATCCATTTGGTAACTATCTTATTACACAAAAAAATACTTTGTCAAGGAGCAATTTTAGGTAAGTATCAGGGATTTGCAAAAAACCATTATATATGACAATATATGACAAAACAAATTACAAGAGGTATGGTTATGAGCAAATCGAAGGCGAGCAAACCCAAAAGACTCTCCGTTAACGAAGCGTATCGTTTCTGCGATTTAAGCAAATTGGGTTTTAACACAACAGAAGAGATTGAGGCCTGTGAAGACTTTATAGGACAAAAAAGAGCAGTTGATGCTATATACTTTGGTTTAGGCATAGAGTCTCGTGGCTATAATCTCTACCTTGCTGGCCCTCCAGGTGTGGGAAAAACAAGTGTCATAAGGTCTATTCTGTCAAAGATTGCAAAAGATAAGCCAACCCCACCTGATTGGTGCTATGTATACAACTTTCAAGACCCAAATACCCCAAAGGCACTTAGTCTGCCAACCGGAATGGGTAAGGTATTTAAAAAAGACATGGAAGACCTCGTTGAGAACCTGCGAAACAACATTCCCAGGGCATTTGAAAGCAAGGAATACGAAGAAGAAAAACAGAGGATAATAAACGAAACGCAGAAACAAAAGGGCCTGCTCTTTGAGGAGCTTCAGAAAAAAGCTTCTGAGCTGGAGATGCAGGTTCAATTTACACCAACAGGTATAGTAACCATCCCCCTATTTCGTGGAAGACCCATTACACAGGAAGAATACAATATGCTTGATGAGTTTCACAAAGAGGATATAAGGAAGAGAAAGGAGAAGATAGATGAAGAAGTAAACGAGGTTTTTAAAAAGGTTAGAAACCTTGAAAAAGAAGCAATGGATAAACTAAAGGAACTGGATAAAAGGGTAGCACTCTTTGCAGTAAGCTATGTTATTGATGGTATCAGGGAAAAATACAAGTCCTTTCCTGAGATAATAGACTACCTGGATATGGCACAGAAACACATTCTTGAAAACATAGAGAAGTTTCTGCCAGAAAAGGGTGAGGTTCCTCCCTTTCCTTTTAAGCTTCCACAGCAAAAGCCAACCTTTACCGAATACCAGGTAAACGTGGTAATAGATAACTCCAACACCAAGGGGGCCCCGGTTATTTTTGAGCCACACCCAACCTACACAAACCTCTTTGGCTCCATTGAGAGAGAAGCAAGATTTGGCGTTCTCGTTACAGACTTTACAATGATACATGCAGGCTCACTTGCCAAAGCAAACGGTGGGTACCTTGTGGTTGAAGCACTGGATGTCTTAAAATACCCCTTCGTCTGGGACTCCCTTAAAAAGGTTCTTGAGAACGAGGAACTAAGAATTGAGGATGTGTACCAGCAGTATGGGCTTATGAGTACTGTTGGGTTAAGGCCAGAGCCAATAAAGCTCAATGTAAAGGTGATACTTACTGGAAGCCCTCTTCTTTACTACCTGCTCTATGCCTACGATGAAGACTTTATGAAGCTTTTTAAGGTAAAGGCAGATTTTGACTCCGTTGTGGATAGAACAGATGAGATGCTCTCTCAGTACTCCTGCTTTGTAAAATCAATTTGTGATAAAGAAAACCTAAAACAGTTTGACAGAAGCGGTGTGGAAGCTGTTATTGAGTACTCATCGAGAATAGCGGGGGATCAGAACAAGCTATCTGTCCAGTTTGGAGCAATCTCCAAGATAATACGTGAGGCAAATTACTGGGCAAATGTAGATGGAAAAAACAAATACGTAACGAGAAAACACGTAGAAAGGGCAATAGAGGAGAAGATATACAGGTCAAATATGCTAGAAGAGAAAATACAGGAGCTTATAGCCAAAGGTATAATTCTTGTGGATACCGAAGGTGCTGTGGTTGGGCAGATTAACGGGCTTGCAGTCTACAACTTGGGAGATTACTCATTTGGCAAACCCTCACGTATAACCTGTGAAACCTTCATGGGAACGGAAGGTGTTGTAAACATAGAGAGAAAGGCAAATCTAAGCGGCAACATACACAATAAAGGGGTTCTGATACTTAGCGGATACATAGGTTCTAAGTACGCACAGAATAAGCCCCTGAGTTTATCCGCTAGCCTGTGTTTTGAGCAGAGCTATGAACTGGTTGAAGGAGACAGTGCATCGGCTGCAGAGCTTGTAGCAATCATCTCAAGTCTTTCAGGTGTCCCCATAAAACAGGGGATTGCAATTACAGGCTCTGTTAACCAGAAGGGGCAAATCCAGCCAATTGGAGGGGTAAACGAGAAGATAGAAGGATTCTATCATGTCTGCAAGATTAAGGGGCTTACCGGAGAGCAGGGTGTGATAATTCCCCATCAAAACGTACAGAACCTGATGCTTAAGAAAGAGGTCTTAGAAGCCATAAAGGAAGGAAAGTTCCACATTTACCCGGTACAAACGGTAGATGAGGCAATAGAGATACTGACTGGTATGGAAGCAGGTGAGAGAAAACCCGATGGACAGTTTAAGGAAGGAACCGTAAACTACCTTGTTGATAAGAGGCTAAAAGAGTTTGCAGAAGAATTTCGAAAACTAGCCCGGCAGAGACAGGGCAAAACAGGGGAGAATGAAACAGAGGAGCACTAGAAGTTTAAAAACGAAACATATTGGACAGTACGTATGTGAGAACTGTGGAAGCCACTCACCGAAGTGGATGGGGAGGTGTCCAGTCTGTGGAGAATGGAACTCATACATCAAGTTGGAGAGAGAAATCTCAAAGAGAAAAACTAACCCTTCCCATCCGGTTGCCATAACGCAAATAGGGGTTAACAGAGAAGAAAGAATTGAAACCACCATAGGGGAACTTGACAGGATTCTTGGAGGAGGATTTGTTCCCGGCTCTCTTGTACTGCTTGGCGGAGACCCTGGAATGGGCAAATCAACCCTTGCTATAGATATGCTAAACAGGGTAGCTCAGTCCAACAGGAACGTAATCTACGTAACGGGTGAGGAATCACCAGAGCAGGTAAAGATGAGGGCAAAGAGACTCGGCATAGATTCCCAGAGGTTATTCGTTCTTGCGGAAACTTCTCTTGAGAACATAATAGAACAGATAGATAAGATCTCACCGGTTATAGCGGTTATCGACTCAATCCACACCATATATACGGAGGACTTCCCCTCTGCACCTGGAAGTGTAGGACAGATAAGAGAATGTGCTTCAAGACTCATGCAGTATGCAAAAGCTCACGGAACCTCAATGCTTCTTATAGGTCACGTAACCAAGGAAGGCACAATTGCCGGTCCAAAGGTGCTTGAACACCTTGTAGATACCGTGCTCTACTTCGAAGGGGGAAAAGAGCACCCCTACAGAATCCTAAGGGCTGTAAAGAACAGATTTGGCTCGACAAACGAGATTGGGGTATTCGAGATGCAGGACAGCGGTCTTAAAGAGGTAAAAAACCCCTCTGAGATCTTTCTCTCTGAAAGACCGGTAAATGCTTCCGGCTCAGTGGTTGTTCCAAGTCTAGAGGGAACAAGGCCAATACTGGTTGAAATTCAGGCCCTTGTATCACCCTGTAACTTCGGAGTACCAAGAAGAACAACAATAGGTCTTGACTACAACAGGGTATCTCTTCTGGTTGCCATACTTGAAAAAAGAGCCGGATTGCACGTTATAGGACAGGATATCTTTATGAACGTTGCAGGAGGGGTAAAGATTGAAGAGCCGGCCATTGACCTTGGAATCAGCATGGCAATTGTATCTAGTTTTCTCAACAAACCCATAGATTCGGATACGGTTGTTTTTGGTGAGGTTGGTCTTGTAGGTGAGGTAAGAGGTGTCTCTCAGGCAGAGCTAAGGCTTAAGGAAGCGGAAAAACTCGGATTTAAAAGATGCCTTCTTCCCCGCACAAACCTTGAAAGGCTAACTGTAGAGACCTCATTATCACTTATTGGGGTTGACTCGATTGAGAAAGCAATAGAAGCACTGTTTTAAAACACCCCGTTTATTTATTGACATAGCCCCCGGCAAAGCTAAGATTAATCCCATGGACAACAACAGCCCTATAGGTGTATTCGATTCAGGAGTTGGGGGACTTACCGTAGTAAGGGAAATACTCAGGGTACTTCCAGACGAAAACCTTATCTACCTGGGTGATACAGCTAGAGTACCATACGGAACAAAATCCAGCAGAACCGTAATCAACTACTCTCAGAGCAATGCAAGGTTTCTTATCTCAAAGGGGGTAAAACTACTTGTGGTTGCATGTAACACAGCCTCTGCTGTTGCACTTCCAAGTCTTAGATGGGATTTTGAAGTCCCGGTTATAGGCGTTATCGAACCGGGTGTAAGGAAAGCGGTAAAAACCACCAAGAAAAAGAAAATCGGAGTAATAGGGACACAATCCACAATTAAGAGCAATGCGTATAAGAAGGCCATTGAAAACATTGCCCCTGAAATAGAGGTTTACTCAAAGGCCTGTCCGCTTTTTGTTCCACTTGCAGAAGAAGGCTGGTTAGAAGGGGAAGTAACGGAGCTAATTGCAGGCAAGTATCTGGAATCTTTTAAAGAATGTGGTATAGATGTCCTTATCCTTGGATGCACCCACTATCCCCTCTTAAAACCCGTTATTCAAAAGGTTATGGGATCTGAGATAGAACTTGTAGATTCGGCTACAGAAACCGCACTTGAGATAAAAAGGGTCCTTCTGGAAAACGGGCTGACAAGAACAGAGGCCAATCCCCCTGCACTCAGGGAATTCTACTTAACCGATGTGTCGGAAAGCTTTATAAGAATTGCAGAGAGGTTTCTTGGAAGCAGAATTACACAAATTGAGCTTGTAGACATAAAAGCCGAAATTGGCTAATAGAGGCAGGCAAAAGCGCCTGCCTCCGGAATCCGCTTTATTACTGCTGAGCCAGAAGTTTTTTAAATTCTTCGGTGAGCACAGGAACTATCTCAAACAGATCCCCTACAATTCCATAGTCACACTTCTGGAAGATAGGGGCATCAGGGTCTTTATTTATCGCCACTATTACTTTGGAAGAGCCCATTCCGGCAAAGTGCTGAATAGAGCCAGATATACCTATTGCAATATAGAGTGTAGGGGAGACAACCTTTCCAGTCTGCCCAACCTGCATCTCGTAGGGAACAAAGCCAGAATCCACAGCCGCACGTGATGCACCTGCAGCAGCCCCGATTGCGTCTGCAAGTTCGAATATGAGCTTAAAGTTTTCTCCGCTTCCCAATCCCCGTCCTCCAGAAACGATCCTATCAGCTTCGGTAAGCTCTGGTCTGGGAGACTCTTTCCTTCTTACCTCAACAATCTTTGTCCAGATAACCTCAGGTTTTATCTCTACAGACTCGCTTACCACTTCCGGGTTCTTTGCATCCTCTTCAGGCTTAAAAACATTTGGCCTAATGGTTGCCATCATTGGCTTATAGTCCAGAAACTCAACCGTAGCAATAGACTTTGCAGAGTACTTGTAACGCTTAACAACCAATCTCTTATCGTCTGTAAGGTCAAGATCAATGCAATCCACTGCAAGCCCCGCCTCAGCCCTTGCAGCAACCCTTGGAAGAAAATCCTGACTTACCGAGGTATTACCAGCAAGCACTATATAGGGATTGTGTTTCTTTATCAACTCCGAAAGGGCTACCGTGTAAGCCTCAGGGGTGTAGTCTTTAAGAAGTTCGTTTTCAACCACATATACCTTCTCGGCACCGTACTTTCCAAGCTCAGAAGCAAGAGCTGAAACCCCCGAGCCGATTAAAACCCCACAGAGCTGCCCTCCAAGCTTACCAACCAGCTTTCTTCTTGCCTCAGAAAGGGCTTCAAACGTTACCTTTCTAACATCGCCACCTATTGTTAAGTCTGCTACTACCCAAATTTCATTGCTCATCTTTCTACCTCCTGCTAAAATCCTTAAACTCTTAAATCACCTTGGCCTCTTCTCTAAGAAGTCTTACAAGCTCACGAACTGCTTCTGCAACCTCATCTCCCTTAACCATATCCTGCTGTTTTCCTTTTAGTATCCTTAGCCTTCTCTGTATCTGTGGAACCTCAAGCTTTGTAACCCTAAAGCGAGCCCCAGCTGGACCCAGTGCCTCTTTGGTAAGACCAAGAGCTTCAAGATTTATGTTATCTATAGTTACCTCTTTAACCGGTTTCTTCTTTGCCTTCATTATTCCAGGAAGTGAAGCATATCTGGGTTCGTTTAAACCCCTTTCACAGGTAATGAGTGCAGGAAGAGGAACTTCAACCACCATCTGTCCACCCTCTATCTCCTTCTGACAGGTTACCTTTGTAAGATCAGAAGATAGCTCCACCTTGGTAACTATAGCCACATGTGGTATCCCAAGCTCCTCAGCTACGTGTATACCTACCTGTCCCGTTTCCTCATCGATCATCTTCTTACCGGTAAGAACCAGATTAATCTCTCCAAGGTTTTTTATCTCCTGAGCTATAACTTTGGCCAGAGCATAAGGATCAGTAAAAGCAAAGCTTTCATCTTTTATGTGGATTGCGTTATCCGCACCCATTGCAAGCCCAGTACGCAGTGCTTCAATGCACCTTGCAGGTCCCATTGTAATAAGGATTACCTCTCCCTTCCCCAGCTTCTCTTTTATCCTTATAGCCTCTTCTATAGCAAACTCATCGTAGGGATTTACAATCCATTTTATACCCTCGGTATCGATTGTATCCCCACTTGGAGCAACCTTAATCTTTGCCTCTGTATCCGGGGTCTGCCTTACTATTACTACAATTCTCACTGTAGTCCACCTCCTCAAAATTTTTTTCGTTTAAAAGCGCCCCCAAAAACCAAAAACACAAGGACCTTCCACTTATTTATACCTTCTTTAAAACACAACTTACCCCTGTGCAAAAATGATAATCAGCTGTGTTCAAACCTTCCCTGTCCCCTCTAAGCTAGAGATAGCTAAAAGTCAACAAAATCTAACGTATCGAAGCCAAGTTGTCAACCACACAACCTTAAAAAAACTCCGGTAAAAGAGTTTTGGTTTATTCGTTTTTTTTCGGTAATATGAATAGAGCAAGAGATGAAAAGAAACCTGATAATTTTAATCATACTTGCCCTGTCAACGCTTATAGCAGTGTGCTCCGATAACCACAATGAATCAAACAGCATAATAACGGGAAGGGGAACCATAAGGTTTATAAACCTGGAAGATGGCTTCTTCGGCATAGTTGGAGACGATGGAAACAGATACGACCCTATAAACCTTGAAGAGGAGTTCAGGGTTGATGGTTTAAGAGTTGAGTTTAAGTTAAAGAAGCGCCCCGAAGGGGTAAGTATTCATATGTGGGGAATTCCAGTAGAGGTTCTGGAGATAAAGAAGATCGAGTAATACCCACCTTATGATGCAGCCAGACGGACAACGGAAATGTGGATTAACGTAGTACTGCTGGCATTTGTAATTATAACCTGGGGATACTCCTGGATACTTATGAAGGTAGGCTTAAAATTCCTCTCTCCCTTCACATTTGCCACCTGGCGCTGTGGAATCGGGGGATTGGCAATGCTTCCGATACTCTACATAAAGGGCTCAAGGTGGCCAAAGGGAAAGAAATGGCTTGACTACATGGTAGTTGGGCTGTTTCAGACCACCGCCATGTTTGGATTCATGCTGTATGGAATGCAGTTTGTTACGGCTGGAAAGACATCCGTTCTCCTCTACACCATGCCCATCTGGACTGTTACAATCACACATTTCTTTCTCGGGGAAAAGATAACAACAAAAAGACTTACAGGAGCTGTTTTGGGAACAGCTGGAATAGTTTGCATCCTTGGCTGGGATACCATTTTAAAACAAAACCTTAAAACACTGGTTGGAGAGATCCTGATTCTAATAGGAGCAATTTCATGGGCAATCTCCAACATATGGGTTAAAAGACGCATGTCAGAAGAAGACCCCTACGTGATAAACGGTCTTCAGATGCTACTTGGAACACTTGGACTTATTGTGCTCTCTTTGCCAAAAGAGCATCTATTCAATATAAACTGGACATGGACACTAACAGGCATCTTGCTTTTTACCTCGATAATTGCCTCCACGGTTAACTTTACCATATGGTTTTATCTGCTGGGAAAACTCGATATACACACAACAACCTTTTCCTCAATGCTCGTTCCCGTATTCGGTCTGATCCTTGACTGGATACACCTTGGAAACAAGCTAGATACAGGAATCTTGGTAGGGGGAGTTCTTATCCTTGCAGGAATCTACCGTGTATCAAACCAAAGGTCTCACAGTGACAACTCAAGTTAGCAGATTCAATTCTCTGTTTGTCTGTAAACATAAACAAGAATTTGTGTTAAGATATAAAAAGTCCGGTAAAGTCATCTGTGTTTTGGAGGTGGCCAGATGGGGGATAAAGTGATAGAGGTTGGAGATAGGGTTGTATTCAGATCAACCGTAACCCTTGAAGATGGAACCGTTATACACACATCCGATAAACCTGTATCTGTTGAAATTGGAAAATCAAGAATCATAAGAGGCCTTTACAAAGAACTACTTGGGATGAGAGAGGGTGAAGAAAAACAGTTTAGAGTGCCTCCCGAAGAGGCCTACGGCCCAGAGGATGCAAATCTTTTTAAGACCATTCCGCTTGAGATATTTGAGAAGAACAAGATCGAACCGAAAATAGGAATGAGAATAAGAACAATAAACGGAGACTGTGAGGTAACAGGTGTTTTTGGTCAGGTAGTAGAGGTAAATTATAACCATCCACTTGCTGGAAAGACCCTTATCTTTAACGTAAGGATAGAGGAAATTACAAAAGGGGAAGCCTCTGTATAGATCCTACATCATGGATTCCTTTCCTTTATCAGGTGGAATACAAGAACCAGTATGTGCTTACATATCTCCCCTTTTTGAAAGTTATCCCTGCACCCACACGAAGCGGTATCCTCAGAGAGCATAACGGCGAAATTTCCCCCTTCACTTGTAGAAACATAAGCCTTTACGAGATTCTCTCTCTCCTCTACAATCTCTACCCTGGGTGGTCTAAAAGAGAACTCCCTTATAGCCTTACCGATATTGGCTTCAGAGCTTTTGCCAATAAAAGTCATAAGGTCCATCTACGCCTCCGTCCAGCCAAATTTGTGCCCAAAAGCCTTGAGCAAAATAAATTATACAATTAAAATTAACTTGTTCAGACAAAAAGTGTCTTTTGTCGGATGCACTTTCAAATCAGAAAAAACCAGAGACTTGCTCCTTTTATAGTAGCTTTACTCTTCTTTTCCGTAACACTGGTTGTTTACTATCTAACCTATCCCGGCTACAACACACCCTACGACTACTTCGTCTGGCTTGCAGACGCATTTATACACGGAAGACTCTCCCTTAAGGAGGCCCCACCTCGCCTTACAGAGCTTATTCCCTTCAACGGGAACATATACGTGGTCTATCCTCCAATGCCTGCCATTCTTTTAATACCTTTTGTTGCCATATGGGGGGTAGAGTTTAAGCAAACCCTTGCATCGATCGTTCTGGGAGCTATAAACGTATCGCTTGTGTACCTGATTATAAGAAGGTTAACCTCAAGCGAGAGTATACGTATATGGATGACAGTGCTTGTTGCCTTTAGCACCATTCACTGGTACATAGCAACAATAGGTTCTTCCTGGTATCTTGCCCACATCTGCTCTTTTTTCTTTCTGAATCTTGCCATATATGAAACGCTTGGTAAGAAACGCCCTTTTCTTATCGGCCTTCTTGTTGGAGCCTCTTACTGGTCAAGGCTCTCTACCATACTTGGACTACCCTTTTTCATCGTAATGCTATCTGATAAGTGGCTTTCCAATTCAGAAGAACCCTTTTTAAAAAGGATAAGGTTAAAACCCCTGATACAGCTTGGTTTAGGCACCGCAGTGTTTGTTTTCCTGAACCTTACCTACAACTACCTCAGGTTTGGTACACCCTTTGACGTTGCATACACCATGCTACTTACACCAAGTGCCCAGCCATGGTTTGACAGAGGAATGTTTAGCCTCTACTACATCCCCTACCACCTTTCCGTTATCCTTGCAAAGCCTCCAGTCTTTATAGATAAACCTCCTTATGTCGTCCCTTCCATGCAGGGGCTCTCAGTTCTTGTTACAACACCTGCATTTATATACAGCATATTTGCGGGTATAAGAAACAGGCTTGCGTTTGCATGCTGGTCTGCAATAATACCTATTGCCCTGCTCATCTTTACAAAAGCTGGAACCGGCTGGACACAGTTTGGATACCGTTATGCAATGGATTTTTACCCGTTTTTAATACTGCTAACCCTTCGTGGAATCGGAAGCACACTCAGATGGCACCACAAACTGCTAATATGCCTCGGGATACTAACAAACACCTGGGGTGTTCTCTGGATAAACAAATTTCACTGGTTTGACTGGTGGGGGTAGATAATGAAGGGGATTAAAGCACTTATCATCTGCAGTTCTCTGGCAATAAACCCGGCTTTATCAAAGGAGAAAGTACCAAAGTGCATGATTCCTGTAAACGAAAGGCCTTTCCTTGACTACCTGATTGAGTACCTGCAAAGGTTTAATCTTGAGGTAGTTCTATCTATAGGGCACATGGCAGAGAAGATAGTTACACGCTATCCAAAGCTTAAATACGTCCTCGACAATCTCCCTTCAGGAACCGGTGGTTCACTAAGGAGAGCAATGGAGACAATAGATTTGGGGGAGGATTTCTTCGTGGTGGATGGAGGTCTCTACATAGAGCTTAACTACGATGAGATGTATAGCATACACAAAAGAACGGGGGCATTTGTTACCTACTCCCTAAGCAAGGTCAGAAAACCCTTAAGAGATACCCTTGTTAAGGGAGGAGTATACCTGTTTAACAGGAAGATAGAACCGTTTATAAGACTGTTCAGGAATCAAAAGGAATTCGATCTGGATGATATTGTAAACAGCGCAAGGTACAAGGCATTTGAGTACATAATAAGTGAAGAGGTAATAGACATTGGAACACAGGAAGGTTACTCAAGGTTTTCAGGCTATGTAAAGTATAACCCTCTATGTCCCTTTAACCTTAACAGAAAATAGCCTAATAAATCAGAAAGCATAACCAAGTTCAAGGAGGTTACGGTTCATCCCCTTACCATCGAAAAAGCCCATATCCGACATGTGATGAAACCTGTAACCTATATAAAGGTGACCAACCCTAAAGCCAATTCCCCCATGTGCAGTAAATTGAAGGGGAGCACCAAAGTCACGTTCACCCAACTCTGGCTCACTTATAAATCCAAGACCAACACCACCATCTAGGATAAGGGGCAAACCTTCTCTATTAAACGCCAGGCCAGGACCAAAGGTTAAGAGAAAAGCACTGTCTTCATCCTGCCTTACAACCCCTCCTGCAAAGTTCCATCTCGCCTGAACATCAACCTCTCCAAGCTTTACATCATAGGGCAATTTATAAACGCCAAAAACCTCGTAGGTAGAAAACCTTATTCTCGTTACAAGAAAGGACGTTCCTCCCCTGAACCCAAGAGAGAAAAAACCACCACCTGATGCCAGACTCTTTTTACCCATTGCGAAGATACCAAGAGCTATTACCGGAACGAGATAAACCGCCCTTACACCCATCATTTTCCTCACAAAACCTTCTTTAAAAGGCAAAAGTTTTGATATATTACCTGCAAAGTAGAAAAAGTCAGCAGAAACCCTGCTAAAAAGTGGAAAACACAGAAAAGGTATTACAGTGGTACAAGCTCTACTTGGGGTAAAATAACAAAAAAACCATCCGTATGTTTTTTAAACCTCTTTGAGGCAATGTGTAGGTACCTTTTAAGCTGTTCTCTATAACTGGCAAGTTCGCTTCTTTCCATTACGTACTTGTAATCAAAGACACTTACACTCCTTTCTTCCTCCAGCACAAGATCCATTCTTCCCCTCTCTGTAGAATCCCTATCCTCTACAAGAAAGGGAACCTCCCTATATACCCTCCGTGCCCTCCTTATTCTCCCGATAAGTTCCGATTTAAGAAAGTTTCTAGCCATTGAGCTAAAAAGCTCAATAATTGACCCACAATCTACACAAAACGCCTCAGCCAGAACAAATCTTGCGGTGCTTAAAACACTTTCCTCCCTAAAATCCCAAAGCTCAAGAAACCTGTGCATCAGTTTTCCAACCTCCAGAGGAAAGAGTCTACCAATAGGCAAAACAAAATCGCCACCTCTTTCTCCCACATGCAGATCCCCTGTTACAAGGGGAAACCCCTCCAGAGCGGAAAAACCTGATGGTTTTCCTTTTGCTTCCTCAAAAAACGTCTTCTCCATACCCTTTTCCTGCCATATGGGTATTTCAAACCCACAGAAAGAAACTCTATCCGCACTTAATTCAGAGCTTACCCCAATTACAGACTCGATAAGGGAAGAGAGATTCTTCCCTGAAGAACTGCTCTTCTTACTTTTTCCCCAGGCTACAACAAGCAGGTCTTTTGCTCTTGTTTTTGCAACGTAGAGAATACGTTTTTCTTCTTCAATCTCTTCCCTATACTTAAGCTCACTTACCTGTTTCCATAGAGAAGAGCTTGTCCCCTCATGCCTTACAAGGAACTCTCCCTTACCTGTTACGGCTACCCTTTTACTCTCCCCTCCTGCATGATCAAGATCAGCAAGAAACACAACGGGGAACTCAAGCCCTTTTGCCTTGTGAACAGTAAGTACCTTTACAGAGTCCTCCTCAATAAGCTCAGATTGAGAGGGAGGTTCGTAATCTTCTTCAAATCCAGATTCCAGATAATTAAGTATATCAACTATGTTTAACCCCATTGACTCAAGCCTTTTAAAAACCCTAAGGAGCCTGCCTATGTTTTCGTATTTAACCAATCCATCCCTTAGGGCAAGCACTGCAGAGTCAAAACCCGTCTCCCTTAAGATAAATTCGAGAAGGGAAACCGGGGTTAGAGAGAAAGCCGCTTTTCTAAGCTCTCCTACAAACTCAAGGAAATCTGAAATCTTTTCTACCCTCTCACGCTTGCCATAGAAAGACAGCAACTCCTCATCAGATGCCCCTAAAAAGGGAGAGCGTAAAACACAGGCTTCCGCAATACGGTCTCCTGGATTTAGCAGATATCTAATGAAAGCAACTATATCCCTTACCTCGGTTTGAGCAAACAGGGTTCCTCCACTAACGGAGCGGTAGGGAATGTTAAATTCCCTTAGAGAACTCTCGTATACATACATAAAGGTCCTATACCTTAGAAGCAAAGCCATATCCTTAAACGAATACCCCTGTTTACAAAGCTCTAAAATCCTTCTTGATATGCTCTTTGCCTCTTTTCTCCTACACTCACCAGTAGTGTTACCGAAAGATACAATAAACTCTAGAGGGTGTATTCTGGAGCTTGCCCCAATCTCCGGACGCATGTACTCATACCCACGGTCAAAGTGCCTCTCAAAGAACTTATTGAAGAACCCAACAAGTGGAGCCTGTGACCTGTAGTTTCTTACAAAGCTCTTGAAGTCATTTCCTTCGCCCTTTAACCTAGAGAATAGAGAGGGATCACCACCACGAAATCCAAATATGGCCTGCTTTGAATCACCAACAACGAAGAGGTTTGCACCCGCCTTCTTACAGAGCAAGCGTATTATCTCAAACTGCAGTCTGTCGGTATCCTGAAACTCATCAACCATAACGTACTTAAATCTGCTTATGTAAGAAGCGCATCTCTCTGAACTGTCCTCAAGCAGATTCCTGGCAAAACGAAGAAGGTCTTCGTAGTCCAAAACACCAAGTTGTCTCTTCCTTTCCCGTATAAGATAAAAAGCCCTCTCGGCCAGTTCCTTATAAAGGTGGGAAAGCTCCAAATCGAACAGACTTAGAATTTGGTTTGCAAGATCAAGTAGCTCTCCTGCAAGATCCTTATCCGAGTTGTCAGCTTTTTTGAGATTACAGATCCCATTAAGCTCCTTACAGATATCCGAAATAAACGAAACTCTACCCGAACCGTAAGGTGAATTAAGAACCTTTGAAGCAAGTTCTTTAACCTTTCCTATCTTCTTTTCCACGTTTTTATTTGGGTACTTATCCGGAAACCCATTGATCCTATCTATGAGGATTTCAATTAACTTCTCTTTCCCCACTTCTTCTTTTAGCTCATTACCCCCAAACACACAAAAAGGAGGCTCAATGTGAAAGGTATCTGCAAGGTAGATGATCTCAGAAAGCTTTTTCCTTATCTGCTCAAAATTAAAGCCCTCTTCTTTAAGTATCTTCTTTAAAAGCCCTTCCCCATCAGATTCCGATTGCCACAACCCCAGAATAAGATCATCTATGGCTTTTCTAACCAGTGCACCTTTTTCGATCTCATCCACTATAGAGAAATCAAGAGATACTCCACTTTCCAAAGGATTTTCCCTTATAAGGCGAGCTGCAAACCCGTGAATGGTTCCTATCGGCGCACCAGTAAGTTTCCTTACTGCATCCCTTCTTAAAAAGCCTCTTTCCCCATACCGTCTGATGTACTCCTTTATCCTGCTCCTAATCCTCCCTTTCATCTCGGAGGCGGCGTTTTCGGTAAAGGTTATAGCAACGATTCCATCAACATCAGCCCTTCCCTGCTCGAGAATGCAGAGATACCTTGCAACAAGGGCTGTGGTCTTACCGGAACCCGCACCTGCCTCAACAACAGGCTGAGCATCCAGATTTAAAACCACCTCCTGTTCTTCATTAAGCCCCATAAACTCCCTTATTTTGCTATCCTCCATATCTTCTTATAACACCTCCATGAACCCTACAGAGGTCTTTAAACTCGCACCACCCGCAGGTTGAGTAATCATCCTTTCTTAACTCAACCTCTAGACCATCAATACAGGCCTTTTTATCCTCTATAACGGGAGCAAAAAAGCCACGCTTAATAAGGCTACTGTAGAGCCTTAAATAAGACAGCGCAGATTCTATCTGGGCGTCTATGTTTCCTTTGCCACTCTCACTTTCCCCTTTTTCCTCATCCGGTTTCTCAATAAACCTGTAGTATCCACCGTATGGTGTTATTCCCTCCTGTTTAAGTGCAAAAAGGTAAAGGGGAAGCTGAAGGTGTAGAGGGTTGCAAAACCGCTTAGTATTTGGAGACCCAAGTTTATAGTCAATAACCAAAGCACCCTTATCTCCAATATCAACCCTGTCTATAACCCCTCTTAATCGTATCCCCTCAAACTCAAAGGAAACCTCTCTCTCAAAAGATACGGGGAAAAACCCCTTAGAGTTCCACTCCCTTACTCTCCTGGCCTCCTTTAGGATAAAGGTAGGCAACACCTCTTCAAGCATCTTTACCTTAAGAAGCTCCCTGATACCCGGGGAAAGCCAGCCAAACTCTCCTGAGAAGTTAATGTCCTCTGTAAAACGCCTGAATTTTTGAATTAGCTCATCATCCCCTACTGTTCTTAAATCAACCCTTCCACCCATCTCAGAGGAAAGAGCCTTAAAAAAGTTTCCAAGTACCCTGTGGTAGAAACCTCCCGTATCAAGAACTGAGACATCGTCCTCGTACTCAGGAAGGTTCTCGAGTCCAAGTACCCTTGATGCAAAGTACCTGAAAGGACACCTGCCGTACGTTTCAAGGCCTGTAGGGGATAAAGAAAGCTCCTTAAAGAAACTAAGATCCTTAACAACTCCCTCAAACCCGGAAAAGTCACCTCTGTTCCTTAACCTCTCTTTCTCTGCAGCCACACCCGATATAACTCGTTCATAATGTGGCCAGTGTTGTCTTAAAAACTCCGAAAGCTCACCTTCCCTATAGCTATCCGTAAAGAAAAGATACCTTGCAAGGTCATAAATCGTGTATACGTTCTCAGCCCTTAAAAGCCTATCCTTAAGTGTCTCTTTCTTAACCGCCAATCCTTCCTCCTCAGCTAGCTCCTCTACAAGGTACGAAGGAAGCATGGCTCTCTCCCTACTGTCTAACTGCGAGTATGTAATCCAGAGGGAGCTTTTAGCGGAGCTACATACAAGCTTAAAGAGAAGCTCTTCATCCTGGTAATGGATATCCTCAACCAGAAGGAAATCACCATCCATAAACCCGTTTATAACCTTCCTCTCAGTATCTTTAAGCACCGCATCCTGAACAAACTGCATGGGGAAACTCCTTTCAGAAACATCCAGCAGAAAAACATATGGGAAATCCGCCCCCCTCAGATCAAAGGCCTCTACCACATAGACCCCCCTTTCCTCTTCAGAGGACCTAAGGTAAAACCTTGCCTCAGAAAAAACATCTTTAAGGAGAAAGAGGCACTCCTCTGGCGAGATAGCCTTCTCAAATCCCATGTTCGAAAGAAACCTAAGTTCCCTTAATAACGTTGAAAGTTTCTCCCAGGCAAAAAGATGTATACGGTGCGTTGATGAGAGCCTCCTCACCGCCATATGAACATTCAGGGTATCCAGAAGATCTATAAGGTCGGAACAAAAACCCTTTAAGGTTCCAAGGTTTAACCCTTCATTTAGAAGAGAAATCAAATTCTTAACCGATTCGGAAAAACCCCTCGGCAGATTAGATTCCTCTAAAAGAGCAAGCCACTCTCTAACTCCACCCTGAAACCTCCTCTTACGGGCTTTGTTCTCAAGCTCCAGAACCGCACTCTCAAGGCAGCGGGTGTTTTTAAAGAACTCAGACAGGAAAGGACTTTTTAGCAGATGAGAAAATCTCTTTCTTTCAAAACCAGACAACTTAACTTCCAGAAGATCTATCACAAACTGTCCAAGTAGAGACTCCTTTAAACTTATGCCCCTAGATACCCAGTACGAAAGGCCAAGCTTATCAAAACCGCTTACAATGTCCTTTGCCTTTTCGGAAAAAGATCTTAAAACAACACAAATTTCCTCTGCCCTAACACCTTTTTCCGAAATCAACCTCTTTATCTCCTTTGAAACGAAGTCAACCTCCTCAGAAAAAGAAGGAAAAGAGCGTATCTCTACACTTCTTTGCCTTAAGGAAGTTAGGGAAAGACGCCTGATATCATCAGGGTTTATGCCAAGCTTCCGAGACAACCTTCTTCTTAGTGTAGAAAATCCACTTAGCTCAGGAACAAAGACCCTTAGCTCATATCCTCTTTCCTCTATACTTTTTAAAACCCCAACCTGGGTCAGGGTAAAATCCGGAAAACCAAATACAAAAAACCTCTTTGCCTCTGGAAAAACATCCCCAAGTCTTCCATTTCTTATACTCTCTGAGAGCAAGGCAAGTTCATCTATATCATCAACCAGCCCCTCACCAAGGAGCCTTTTCTGGTAACACTCAAAAACACCTGACAGATCAATTAGCTTTTTCTTAAGCACACCCTCCGCAAGCCTTTCTGCAAACTCTTTTAAGCAATCAGGAGTTAACTTTAAGTGCTTAAACTCAGCAATAAGACGAACGAGAGAGCCGGAAAAACCCCTTATAAGTGGTTCTTTAAAATACGTAAATGTATCTGCTAGCTCCTCCACCACCTCTTCCATAAGGAAGAGCCTTCCCACCCTGGACAATCTTACCGACATATCCCGATTCAAAAGAGAAGCAAGTTTCCCAAATGTAAGAAGCCTGTTACCCCAGAGACCATGTTTTAAAAAGAGCCTCTCTGCCCTATTCAGGGCAGGCACATCAGGGAAGATAAAGAAAAGCGACTCATCCCTAAGATCCACCCCCTCCCATTCCAGAACCTCTTTCAGACCACACCCAGATGGAACCTCATAGAGCATCATCTCCCCAAATCTCCTCCTTTAAAACCTGAGATGATTTTCTCACATAGAGCAGTAAGATGTCAACAAAGTGTTTCAAAAAATTAGAGAAACCGTCTCTACATACCAAAGTATGAACTCGATTTTAAACTTATAAATACCCTGAAATATTTCTGAAACGTTTTCTTTTCTTAAAAAACCTGTTAAGAAACTTTAAAATTTTAGAAGCTCTTATTCCAACTAAAAAGGCTTGATAACAGAAAAGCGGCTGTAGTAATATAGTTAAAGCTATTTGAATGGGGTTGTAATGATTGAGGAAATTGCCCTAGCATCACTACTTCATGATATAGGAAAGCTTATAAGGAGGGCTTTTGGAGAACGAAAAAATCACCAGGATCTTGGTGCCGATTGGTTAGAGAAAAAGGGGTTTAAGGGGATCATACCAGGCGCGGCAAGATACCACCACAGTGATAGGTTTGGGGAGATTGCAAATTCAAACTACCTGCTTTTAATCTATGAAGCAGACAACCTATCTGCCGGAGAAAGAAGGATAAAGGGGGATCTCCTCAGGGAAAGCATAACAGGAGAGTTTGAGGAAAGGGTTCCCCTTCTTTCCATATTTTCACGGGTCTCTCTGGATCCGGACAAACCGGATACAGTAAAACCCGTCTTTGTCTCTCCCTTCTATCTAGATGAGGGATCATATATACCTCCAGAGATAAATGAAGAACAGATGGGTTTTGAGGAACTCAGAGCGAAAACAATTCCACAGAGTACGTATAGGGAACTCTGGACTCGCTTTGAGAAGGAATTTGATCTAATTAACAACACAAAAGCCTTATCCACAAATACACTTCTTTTTCTTCTTCAAAAATACACCTCCACCATACCCTCCCACACACTCGTTGCACTTGATAAGGAGAAGGGAGGGATACTGTGGGGTCAGTTTCCCGATGTATCTCTGTTTGATCACCTAAAAAGCACAGCAGCCATTTCAGGAGCACTCTACAGATACATTTTGGAAAAATACAGGGAGCGCTTTTACAATGAACAACTGATAAACGAGATAACCTCTGAGGAATCCCGTCTAGAGAAGAGGTTTCTTCTTATTGGAGCAGACCTTTCAGGGATACAGGACTTTATATACACGGTTACTACAACAGGAGCTCTTAAAACCCTTAGAGGGAGATCATTCTATATAGAGATGCTCTGTCACCACCTTGCAAGAGAAATAGCTAACGCTCTGGAACTTACAACTGCAAATATAGTATTTGTTGGAGGAGGTGGTTTTGTCCTCCTTGCACAAAACACGGATACAGCAAAAAGGGTTATCATGGAAACAATGGAGAAAACCAACTCTTATTTGTTCGATAGATTCGGTACAAACCTGTATCTTGGATTCTCACTAACTGAGCTCTCAGGCTATGAGATAGCGGGCACCGGTCTGGAAAAAGGACAAAGAGACTTTGGAACTATATGGAAGAACTTAAGAGAGGCAATTGACACCCAGAAACTCAGGAAGTGGAAAAACAACCTGTACTGGATATTAAAACCTCATGAACCCAAAAAAGAGAACTGCCAGGTGTGTAGAGAGGAGGTAGAGGAAATTACCCCAATAGATGAAGATAAGAATCTCTCGGGATGCAACTATTGCAGGCACTTTTACGAAATTGGGAAAAAACTGGGATCAAAAAGATATAGATTCATTATTAAAAACCCTCCCATGGAAAGCGATTTTGAAATAAACAGTTCAAGCTATGCGTTTTCAGAACACCCATCAGATTCCGAGACGGTCTTTGTAATAAACTCTCTCGACCCTGAGGACTACAAAAATCGAAACTCTATTTTTATTCCGTACGGACGCTATGGAGTAACAGGGGAGTTTGACGAACTTTCAGAACTATCTACCGGTGTCAAGCGTATAGGAGCACTGAGAATGGACGTTGACAATCTTGGCCAGATCTTCTCTCGAGGTCTAAAACGCATAAGAAACAGTCAAGAGATCTCGTATCAGAGCTTCTCCAGAATGGCATCCCTCTCAAGAGAACTAAATTTGTTTTTTAATTTTTATCTAACACAAATACTAGAGTGCAAACTATTTAAGGACTTTAGAAGTCTGAGGCTCCTAAATGAGCCTCAACCAAGAAAAGCAGTCATAATATACGCAGGTGGTGATGACCTATTCATTACAGGATCGTGGGATGATGTGGTTGAAACAGCCTTTGATATACACAGGTGTTTTAAACTCCATACAGGAGAAAATCCCTATCTCGACCTCTCAGCAGGAGTGGGAATCTTTAGAACAAAGTACCCACTCTACAAAATGGCACAAGAGGCCGGGGAACTGGAAGAGAATGCTAAACGAAACATAAAAGACAAAGAAGAAAAAAGATCCGTATGTCTTTTTAGAAGCGACTTGGTATTTAAATGGAGTGAAGCCGATAAGATACTCGATACCATGAGGCTTCTCCTAAACCTCACGGCACAAACAAACGGAAGGCTAAGGTTTAAGTTACCAAGAAAGTTCATATACGAGGTTCTTAAAGTGTATGAAGAACTTGACAACCTGGAAGCCTTCTGGCATCCAAAGCTGTTTTATATAACTACAAGAACCGGAGAGAAACTCAAATCAGAAGAGAATAAAAAGGACTGGTATGTTTTGAGAAACGAGATTATGAAACCAGATAACAAAAAGCATATAACAGCCTCACTTATCTGGCTTGATCTATTTTTAAGGGGAGGAGAGAGAAATGATTAAAAATAAAGATATAGAGAAGTTACAGTCTTTAAAAGGCAGGTTACCTGAAGGCAAAAACAGAGACCAAAGAACGGATCACCACGATGAAAACAGGATTATAAAAACCATAAGAGAAGATGCACTTACACCACGTAATCTGGTGGAATGTGCAAAAGAGCTGGGAGAGCTTCTTGTAAAAAGAGGACTTAAATCAGCTAAACTAAGGAGAATATACGATCCCGTTACGACCCTCAAAGTAAAGCTTCGCTCCATACTGGCAAAAGATGAATCAGAAAGAGCAAAAGAGTTAGAGAACATAAGGGCTTCTCTTCTTTTTCTAAAACCAAAGCTAAAATCGGAGTCCCGCAGGGAAAAAAAGGTTGAACCACTTGCAAATGCCCTTGAGGCATACATAGACAGGATAATAGATAGCAACGACATAAAAGATTATGAAAACTTTGTAAACTTCTTTGAGGCGGTGGTGGGTTATCACAAGGGCCTTGGGGGAAAAGACTAAAGGAGGTATTAAGGGATGATAACAAGAAACACCAGACCTCTGTTTGGAAAGCTTATTCTTACAGGGAAGATAAGGGCAGTTACTGGACTACATATAGGGGGTCCAGAAGCAGAACTTAAGATTGGAGGCATAGATTCATTTGTGATAAAGGACCCAATTGGAATTCCCTACATCCCGGGTAGCTCCCTGAAAGGGAAGCTTAGAGACATTTTAGAAAGAAAAAGACAGGCTGAAGATAGTAATTTTAAATTTGACCATCAGAGCGGAACACAAGCAAATCCGGTTTACCGACATGAATGTATGGATAAGGATGAAAAGGAATGGCAGGAAGTCAGTCTCAAATGTCCTGTATGTAGATTGTTTGGTAAGTCAAGAGACTCGTTTAATATACCTTCAAGATTAATAGTAAGAGACAGTTTTCTTGACCAGAGGAGCAAGGAGATGCTGGAAAGAATCGGAAGCTTTACGGAAGTAAAGGGAGAAAACACCCTCGACCGTATTACTTCAGCAGCAAACCCAAGATTCATAGAGAGGATTCCTCCGGATACGGTCTTTAACTTTGAAATGGTATATAACATAGAATCAACAGAAGACCTTAAAGAAGATATGAACAACCTTTCCTCAGCCCTTCAAGTTCTTGAAGATGATGGCATCGGTGGGCATGTATCAAGAGGTTACGGTAAGGTATCTTTTGAAGGAATAAAGGTTACCGCAAAAAAGATAGATTTTTATCGGACACAGGAAGATAGATTTATAAAAGAAGTGGAGATAGGTCATCCTTCAAACCTTAAAGACAGGGTACAGGAGATTCAAATCTTCTTTGGGAGCTAAAAACCACACATGGAACTTTCAATTGCAAAGCTAAGATTTAAAACCCCTGTAAGATTTGGTCAAGAGGGAATAGGACTTGAGAAAACCAGTGATTTGCTTCACTCTGATACTCTCTTTAGTTCACTTGTATGCGCATGGTCAGAAATCTACGGGTTAGATAAGACCTCCGATGTTCTGGAGTTATTTAAGGACAAACCTCCTCTCATTATATCATCTGCATTTCCCTGGTTAGGTAAAACACTTATGCTCCCAAAACCTTTTATAAAGGCAAAGTTTATAGACCCCATAGTCGAGGAAAGCTACTCAAAAAAAATAAAGAAACTCAATTTCGTAACAAAGGAAACTTTTGAAGTCCTGATAAATGGAAAGCCTCTAGAGAAAGAACTACTTGAGGAGACACTAAAAAATCAATTATTTGAATACCTAACAAAACCATTTGTCTCTCTAGACCGTGTTACTTACTCCCCAAACATATACTACGTAACCTCCACCGTATTTGGGAAAAGGCTATCCGAGAGGATATTGGAAGAAGGAGGAGTTTACTTTTTTTTCAGGGTAACGGAAAAAAACATGGAGGAGATGCTTAAATCTGCACTACTTTACCTCGGAGATACAGGCATTGGAGGAAAGAAGAGCTGTGGGTACGGGAAATTTGAGTACGAAATAGACAGGATCAGTCTGGATACCCCTGAAAAACCAGATAGCTTTGTTACCCTTTCCCTATCCATTCCCAATGAGAGTGAGCTTTTAGAACTTGACCCTGATAATGCGTTTTACTATCTTATCAGGAGAAGGGGATGGATAGTGTCACCTTTCTTTACGCGAAACAAAAGAAAAAAAGCAATTTACTGCTTTACAGAAGGTTCTGTCTTTCCAGCAGAGTTTAGAGGAAGAATGGTTGATGTTACCCCCGAGGGAATAGAGGAAGAAATTCCCCACCGGGTTTACCGTTATGGTTATCCATTCTGGATCCCTGTAAGGAGAGCTGGAAATGGCTAGGATAAGGTTACGCACGCTTACCCCTATTCACATAGGTAGTGGAACAGAAGAACTAATATCAGGCATAGATTACCTTAAAGTCGGAAACATCACATACATATTAAATAAAGACAGGTTATACAGAGTTCTTCTTGAGAGAAATCTATTTGATAGATTCCTTACGGGAATAGATTCAACAACTAAATGGCTTGAGGAATTCATGTACAAAGAAGGTTTACTAAAACAAAAGGTTCTTGAAGATATTTGCCTTTACAGAATACATACAGGTGGATTAAGTCCAAAAAGGATTAGACCATTTATAAGGGATGCTTTCGGAAAAGCCTTCTTACCTGGAAGTTCAATAAAAGGATTTCTTCGCTCTTCTTTAATATACTCAATAGTTTCACTAACAGAACCCCAGACACTTGAGAGAAGATTTTTTGATTCACTCAGAGAACTTGAAAACAAGAAGTATAATCTAAGAGAACAGGCCAAAAGAATCGGGAACTTTCTTGAGGATGAGCTTTCAAACTTTTTCATTCCATATGCTAGTGAAAAGCCACACAGAGATATTTTCAGAACTCTGTTAATTAAGGATTCCTTACCGATTAAAGATGAGGACATTCAAGTATATGAGGTAAGGAATATAAAAAAGGGTGGAGAAGCAACCGGCTTCTATACGTTTACTGAAGCAATTAAACCAGGGGTGGAAATAGAGCTTGATACACACTTAAAAGATAATATCCTTAAGACATTTAGCTCAACAGGGAAAAAACTCCTCTTCTCAAACTTAAGGGATATTCTTAACATGGCTCAACAGTTTGGGAACAGGGTTATGGAAAACGAAATATCATTTTTCAGCCAGTCCGAACAACTTAAAAATGTTGTATATACCCTCTCTAGCTTCAGAAGCAAGCTCATAGGTAAAATAGGATGGGGAACTGGCCTTGAGGGAACCTCTGTTTTCTCCGCTCTACCACCAAAGGTAAAACGGGAAATAAAAAGAAGGTTTTACAGAGTTTCAGACAACAGGGACTTTCCTGAAACAAAAAGGGTAGTATTTGAGAGAGAAAAACCCTCAACCCCGCTGGGCTGGGTTGAATTTTCTCTTGAGGATTAAGTATGTTTGTTCTTTGACAATTGAATAATAGACTCACATGAGAATAATTCTCATCGAGCATCGAGGGAATGCAAAAAAGTGGGGGGTTGCTCGAACTTAGAAAATCAAGTGATTTAAATGGGTTACGTAACAGTGACAAAAATTGTCCTGTGGATAAGTTGTGGATAACTTGAGGTGCTCGAAAACTGCATTGTAACTCATTTAAATCATTAGAGAAAATAAGGGTACTGTGGAAATACCTATTCCCGCTTAAGGGAACTGCTACTTAATTTCCTTTAATTTTGTTTCACTGCCCATCTTTTCTGTGGAAATACCTATTCCCGCTTAAGGGAACTGCTACTTACCTCCTTTTTTGATTTTACTTCAATTATAATGCTATCGTGGAAATACCTATTCCCGCTTAAGGGAACTGCTACACCATCGGGCTTTTTTCGTGGTCCTTTTTATGGAAGGGGCGTGGAAATACCTATTCCCGCTTAAGGGAACTGCTACTAGCCGCGATAATCACTGACCCCTTAGGAAGTATCCAATCGTGGAAATACCTATTCCCGCTTAAGGGAACTGCTACCATTCTGCAAAGCATACATCCGCAAGTTGCTTTACAGGTGGAAATACCTATTCCCGCTTAAGGGAACTGCTACTCGTAATGCCGAGGCCAGCGCAACATATGTTTTTGGGTGGAAATACCTATTCCCGCTTAAGGGAACTGCTACTCGTTAGTTACAAACTTGGCTTTCCCAATGACCTTTGAGACATCATGTGGAAATACCTATTCCCGCTTAAGGGAACTGCTACTATTCACAACAACAAGCGTGGGGCGTGTTGCCCCGTTTTTCCTTTCCCAGGTGGAAATACCTATTCCCGCTTAAGGGAACTGCTAAGACTATTACCGTTAAGGTAAAAAGGAGAAGAAGAGAAGAGGAGAAAAGGTTAAGAGGAGAAAAGGTTAAAAGGATAAAAGGTTAAGAGGAGAAGAGGTTAAAAGGAGAAAAGGGGTATGATTATGGCTTTTATCCAAGAAAGGTTAAAAGGGGGAAGGCAAATCACAGAAAATACTAAAGATTTTTTTTGTCATAAGGGCAAATATCAACGAGGTAGCATTCTCTACATTTTGGGTTTTTAGCTTTACATACATACCTGCCAAAAAGAACAAGGGCATTTGATATATACGCCCAGTTTTCTTGAGAGAAAAACCCTGCCAGATCCTTCTCTATCTTCAGAGGGTCTTTATTGTTTGTAAGCCCGAGTCGTTTACTTACCCTCTGGACATGAGTGTCAACAACAATCGCAGGCTTATTAAAAGCATTTACAAGGATAACCGATGCTGTTTTTCTCCCTACACCTGGAAGCTTTACAAGTTCATCTATACTATCAGGAACTTTTCCCCCATAATTCTCTGCAATTATTCTTCCTATCTCTTTTATTCTCTCTGCTTTTTTTCTGTAGTAGTTAATTGGTTTAAGAATCTCATAAAGGTCTTCAATGGAGGCTTTTGAAATTGCCTCCGGTGTTGGATACCTTTTAAAAAGCTCTGGAGATATCTGATTTACCTTAACATCCGTGGTCTGAGCTGATAAAACAACAACCACCAGAAGTTCAAAAGGATTACTAAAGACCAACTCCGTTCTGGGATTTGGAAAGTGTTTTTTTAGTCTTTCTACAATCTCTTTCTCCCCTACTCTCTTAGAAGGCTCTTTTTTCCTCATGCCTTAAAAATTAATTGTTTTGAGTTTTTTTTGCAATAACGATAGCAGTTTATCTTTTAAAGAAATTGAATTAAAATCAAGTAACAGTGGAGGATAAGCCTATGAGAAAGGCAATGCTTATAACCGTTGGAACAGGACGTAACAGGGAAGACATAGCAGAGGGTATTGTTTTCTCCATAAAGCGTGAAAACCCAGAATTTCTCTGTTTTTTTGTAACCCCAAAAAGCAATAAGGAAACCCTACCGCTTATAGTAAACAAGCTGGGTATTAATAAAGGCACATACAGGGTTATCGAGCATGAGGAAGCAGACGATATCCAGGAACTCTACATGCACTATGATGGGGTCTTAAGGGATATTATAAACGAAGGTTTTTCCCCTGAAGAGATAGTTATAGACTACACATCGGGGACAAAATCCATGTCTGCAGCCCTCTTTGCAGTAGGGATTGCAAGAGAGGTAGGAGCGGTAACGTATATATCTGGGAAAAGAGATGATTCCGGAAGGGTAATTCAGGGAACGGAAAAACAGGTCTCCCCGAACATAACAATGCTCAGAATGGCTATAAAACTCGATAGGTTTAGTAAACTCTTTAACTCGTATCAGTTTGAAGCCTGTATGTCTCTACTTAGCGAGTTTGAGAAAAAGATTTCCCAGGAAACGGTAAAAGAAAAACTTGCCTTTCTAGAATCACTTACAAGGGCATATATGCTCTGGGACAGGTTTGATACAGAAGGAAGCCTTAAAGAGCTTACCGAGCTAAGCCGGAGAAACGAAGGATTACTCAGGGAGCTTGAGATAAAAGGGCAGCTGGATAGAAACAAAGAGCTACTTTACCGGGAAAAGCAGAGCAAATACTCGGTAGAAAGGATAGTTGATCTATTTAAGAACGCAGAAAGAAGGTTTGAGGAGGGAAAATACGATGACGCTGTAGCAAGACTTTATAGAACCATTGAGTACATGGCCCAGGTAAGGCTTTTTACGAACCACAATGGGATAGAAACCAGCGATCTGGATATGGAGAAGCTAAGAGAAAAGCTCGATGAAGCCACGATTAAAGAGCTTGAGAAAAAAAGAAGCGAAGGGAAGGTAAAGGTTGGACTTGTTGATTCCTTTTTTCTCCTTTACAAACTCGGTGACAAAATGGGAAGAAGATTTTTTAACGAATTTAACGACAGTAACTCTGAGCTAAAAAAGTACATAAACCTCAGAAACCAATCCATTCTTGCCCACGGATTTACCCCTATAGGCAGGGAAGGAGCAGAAAAACTTAAGGGAATAGTAGAGTCCTATCTAAATGATTTCTTTCCTTCCTGGAAGCAGATAGAGCAAAAAGCAAGATTTCCAAAAATAAGAGATGTTAGATGGATTTAGAGTATCCGTTATAAGATTTAACCTCAGGGCAAAAGAACCAATAATCTTGCCATACACAAAAGGAGTAGCACTAAGAGGGGCAATAGGTATATCCTTAAAAAAGACGGTTTGCACCTACAGGGATATAAACAAAGAGTGCGGTTCGTGCATGCTAAATACAGTCTGCCCATATCCGGCAGCATTTGAACCCCTGCGAAATAACTTAGAAGTTTGGGGAAGAAGGTTTCTAAACCCACCCCGCCCGTTTGTGATAAAACCCTTTCAAGAGGAGAAAACGAGTTTGGAAAAAGAAGAGCCATTTCACTTTGATCTTGTAGTGATTGGGAAAGCCATATCCCTTATCCCCTACTTTGCGCTTGCAGTTAAGGAGCTTTCAGATAAAGGTATAGGAAAGACAAGAGGTAAATTTGTAATTGAAGGTATAAAAACCCTTAATTACAGGATGGGTTTTTGGAAAGACATATTCAATCCGGAAAAGGGGGTATTTACAGAAAGGGTAGAGGAGATTAACTGGGGTGATTTTGTAGAAAAATCTGCTGAACTTGATCAGAATCGTATAACCCTTCTCTTTGTTACCCCAACCAAGATAAGGTTTCGAGGGAAAGTAATATTCAATCCTGACTTTACCCACATAATAAAACGGCTTACAGAAAGGATACTCTCCCTTTATGCTCTTTACTGCAATGGAACCGCAGACGAAAAGGCCTTCCCCCTCCATAAGGCCAGTTATGTAAAAACCGTATCACGTAAGGTAAGATGGATAGATACAAATAGACAGTCAACAAAAACGGGAAACACCCATCCAATAGGAGGATTTACAGGGAGTATAAGCTTTGAAGGAGAACTTAGAGACTTCCTACCACTTCTTCTAGCAGGGGAGTTAATACACATAGGTAAGAACACAACATTTGGCAACGGATGGTATAAAGTTGTAAACCCCTCCATATAATAAAAAACCCATTGACAAAAAAAACAATAAGTGCTTTAGTGGGAATTGTAGACTTCTAATCTTTCTCCAAGGAGGTAAGGAGGGATGAGAAAGATTAAGTTTTTTACATTATCTATACTAGTTGTGTGTTTAACCTTTCCCTGCTATGCAGCTGAACTTACCCTTGGTGGTTTTCCAAGTTTTATGCGTACCAGGGTCCGGTTTATAAAAAATGCAACTTTTATAAGCGCAATAGATGATGCAACGGCTCAAGCACTTGGTTTCAGTGATGCTGATGACAACATCTCTTTTGCCGACACCAGGCTTCGTTTAACCCCGCAGTTGGTGTTAAGCGATTCTGTAACGATAAGGGCACAGGTTGATGTTTTTGATAACGTGATATGGGGTGGAGCCACCTCTGCTCTTTTAGGTGGTCGTAGCACACTTGTTAACTCCTCTATTACCACTGGAGACAGGTTTAGGGGTGCTCTTCTTATAGGCACAAATGCCATTGACAGGGGTATAGGAGAGTCCTTTGGAGTGGATGATGATGTACAGTTCTTTAACATTCGTATGCTTCATGCAGATATTGTTCTTCCAGCAAACCTTGGTTTTGTGAGGATAGGGCGCCAGCCATTTGACTGGGGAATGGGAATACTAGGAAACGGTGGATGGGACCCACTTTCAGACCTTGGTTTCTTTCTCGATAGGTTTCTCTACCTCAAGTCTTGGCCTCTTTCTGGAGGGACATTTACATTCATCTTTGTTACAGACAGGTTTACCCAGGGTAACAGTGTAGTAACCGCACACGGAGACGGATGGGATGGAGGTGCATTTGCTCTCGTTTACAACCACCCCTCTATATTGGGTGGCAATATAACCATGGGAGTATATCTGTTTCCCTGGATCCATCAGGAAAACTTCGGAACCGCATGTCCACCTCCTCCATTTGGTGAGGGCAATGAAGCACTCTGTCCTCCTGTTCCCGTAGGAGCTGATTTGGACTTGAGGTTCTTTACCCTTTATTCAGCATTTATTGATTACAAAACAGACTTTCTCAGATTAACAGGGGAGATTCAGGGAGGATTTGGAGAGATAGAGGCCGGTCCTGCTGAAATCGATATTGAACCATCAAACATACTCTTTGCTTTACGTGCTGAGGTCTATCCCAGTTTACCTATAAAGTTCATAGCAGCAGAGTTTGGATGGGCAAGTGGAGACGAATTTGACCCTAACAGTACGGATCTTGAAGGAAGTGTTATCTTCTTTAACCCCGCTTACAATATTGACAACCTCTTATTTAAGCACATGATACCTACTGTATATCAAGCTGAAGGTAGCGTAATAAACGCCTTTTATGCAAGGGTATGGGGAACGGTAAATCTTCTCGATAGACTTTCATTCTCCCCACAGGTTCTTGTTGCCTGGAATCAGGAAACTGATACCTGCGTCAGTGGAGGAGGAACCTGTCTTGGTGGGATTCCCGTAAATGCTGATAGGTACATGGCAACAGAGTTAGAAGGCACCTTTACAGTTAACGTTGTCCCCGGTGTTAACCTTGACATTGTTGGAAGCATTGTAATAGCTGGAGAAGGACTAAAGGATCTGCTAGAAGCACAGGCTAGAGGTCAACTTGCAAACGCCAACTTAACCGGTACTGTTGATGCAGAGGATGTAGCCTGGGCAGTTCAGGGAAGACTTCTTGTTTTTATAGATGAGTTCCTAAAAAAGTAAAAATACATAAAAAGTGCTCTAGATAACTCCCTTCTCTTTAAGAGACTCTATCTCCTCTCTACTGTATCCAAGGGAGGTAAGTACTTCTTCTGTATTCTCTCCCCAAACAGGAGGTGGATTAGCAGGAACTCTATCTAGCTCAGATACTATAAAGGGAAGCCTTATCTGGGGTATCTTTTTACCCCCATGGTTTATCTCAAAAAATAGATTTCTATACCTTAGCTGAGGATGATTTAAAACCTCCTTAAAGTTAAGCACTGGCTCTAAACAGAAATCAAACTTCTCTGCAATCTGCTCCCACTCACTTCTGGTTTTTGATTGGAATATACGTGCAACCTCATCTTTGGTTTCTTTGCTGCTGTCGTATTGCTTTTCAACTAAATCCTCTCTCCCAACAGCAAGGCAGAAGTTCCTCCAGAACTTCTCTTCAAGTATAGCAACGGATATATACCTTTCATCCTTTGTTTTATAGATTTCATAACATGGAAACTTACCAGTAAAATCCGTATTTCTTACCTCTGGCAACTTACCGTCCACCATGTACTTGACAAGATGAAAAGAGAAAAAGCTTATTACGCTCTCTGTCATAGAAACATCTATAAATCTTCCCTTTCCATCCTTCTCTCTAGAGATAAACGCACCAAGAATTGCTATAACCGAAAAAAGTGAACTTGCTGCATCAGCAATCCCAGGAATGGGAGGTAAATCCTCACCCGTTATCCCAAGAAGCCCTGAAACTGACATACAGTTAAGGTCGTGCAAGGCTCTTTTCCTTTTAGGACCGGTTTGACCATATCCGGTTATAGCACAGTATATTACACCTGGATTTATCTCTTTAAGAACACTGTATCCTATGCCTAGTCTATCCATAACCCCGGGCCTAAAGCTCTCAACTATGATATCGTATCCGTTTTTTATAAGTTTCTTAAATATCTCCTTTCCCTGCTCAGTTTTTAAATTAAGCCTTATGCTTTTTTTATTCCGGTTTAGAGCAGCAAAGTAACAACCAAATCCTCCAACATCTGGTTCAATCCAGCGAGCATAGTCCCCTGAATTGGTGTCTTCAATCTTTAATACCTCAGCTCCAAGGTCCGCAAGAATGAGGGTGGCAAACCCTCCGGGAATAAGCCTGGTTAGATCTAAAACCTTCATTCCCTCAAGTGGAAACATATTGTTCCCTCAGTTAAATTAAAGAATTTTTATTGCTCTGTTGCAAAGATATGTATAAAGCAGCCTCCTTAAGGTATAAAGTAAATACGATCGAGCATACCCTAAGGAGGCAAAATAGATCTAGTAGTAATTTTAATCTTAAACGGAATAAAAAGGAAATAAAAAGGAAGGTAGATACAAGAGGTTTTTAAAAGTTGCACTATTTGCTACAAGGCAAGCACTTCCAATGTATTCACATAATAGGTAGAACCAGCTTTTTGAATCAACTTAGCTTGTAAAAATTATGGAATCTTCGTGCAACCTTTCCAGCTTTTATAAGAAAAAAGTTGCCTAATACAAGCAGTATCACTAAACAAAAGGAATGCCAACAGGCTCTGATCTCTCCGTCCTCCTATAAGATAAGAAATCTATAGCTATCTCCTCCTCTCAACAGAACCTGTTGGCTAGATCAAGTTTCAATTCTCTACGGGAATTAGAGTTATTTCTACAACCCAAAGGCGTAGCACCGACGGACACAGTGTCTGAATTTTATATTATCCCCAAACCTTTTATAACAGAGATTATTGTCTCAAAAGGCAATCTCTTTCAACAAATACTACCCCATTTTGAAATCGTATAGACCATATAAGCCAATATCATATATCCTATTTCAACTCTTTATATCTCACTAGCCTAAGGGATGACTTTTTCCAAGCTTAAAGAACTCCTAAATATCCCTAATAGAATCCATCAAGAAAGAAGGCTTCTTACATATCTTTATAACGGAGCAATTCTATCTGATAGATATAGTGTTAGTGAGAACCTTACAGTTGTTATCTTCGTTCATCTCTACAATAACCCCATCACCATCAGCACAAGCCCCTAAATAGTATCTCCCACGCGGTGTATTTAAAGGAACTTTTAACTTATTTATCCTAATAGACCTAGCTCCTGGATTCAACTTTGGTATAACTCTACTACCAATCAATACATCTCCTGCAGGATCTATAGTAGAATCTAAAGAAAGGAAAAACTTAGTCCTAGAAGACTCCGCAACTGCTTCACCTATATTTTGGGTAATATCCCCGATTAAGAAACTACTTCCTCTTTTGATACTAAGTTTTTTTAAAAACCTTGGGGCACCAATTATATCTACAACTAAATCAGGAAGATCTCCTCTATTAGTACAAACAGAAGGCGTATTAATAGGCTCGTTTACATCAAAAACAATAGTGGCTTGGTTGCATACAGACTCAATATCTTCACTTTCCTTCGGAAACACCACAAAACTAACACTTCCATCACCCTCCGGAGGAATACGATTTGGAGGTAGGAAACCTGCTAGTGGATCATCAGGTAATTGACCAGTTTGAGGATCAAGGGAGCTAAAACGCCAAGTAGCTAATCCGGTAGTCATATTTACCTCAGCCTCTATTTTTACCAATAGATTCTTATCAGGTCTAAGATCAACTACTGTAGTAAAACTAGACGAACCAGGAGGTGGTATAATTATATAACGACCAAAGGCAATAGGTCCAAGAGCAAAGGTAGAAATATCCATATTTTGTAGGTTAAGCTGGTCGGTTATTATAACCTCTTGAGCTGGAGCGGTAGCACTCTCTATATTCTCAAAAAATATAGTATAGCGAAGAGGCTCTCCAATACCTAAGACTGATGATGTTACCTTATCGTTAGGGTCCATAGCACCCACAACCTGTACTCTCCTGTGTTTTTTTTCAAGGATGCGAAAGGGATTAACGGGAAAAAAAGTTGAATTTCGCAATAAAGGCTCAGGTGGGGTTACACTTCCATCAAGAGTTGCTACCCCATCAAATGGATGGTTATCTACAGATTGGAGTCCCAAACCATTTGGGTTAAATAACCATTTCGTATCTCTTCCATACCTGTTTAGTTGTTCCGTCAACCATTGAATCCCCCAGGTATGTTCTTGTTCATCATTCTGGCCTTCTTTAGTTTCTAAGAGAAGATCGTAATCTGCAAGTTTCCACACTGGCGTAGCATCAAATATGCTAAATGTACGAAAGCTTATAGACAATTTAGCTTCCTCTTGAAAGTTAGGAGGCGTACGGCCACTGTCCGCGCTTGCTGGATTAAAAATTAAGGCTAGATCTGCCTGACCGTGAAATTCCTTTGCGATTTGCTCATTAACTGAATTACCAAAACTTTCCCCTATCATAGTAGTTTTACTCAGATCGAAATAACCGTCGAGTTGATAAGATGCTAATTGAATGCTAGCTAATGTTGCTGCAAAGTTTATGTTGTCCTTAACATCCCAAGGATCATTAGCAAAAGGAATGATAAAAGGTCCAAATTTGTGATCTACAGCCAGCGGAGTCCAATCAACAAGAAACACATTAGCTGTTGGATCAAGTTCCTTAATCTTTTCTGCTAATTTACGAAATCTATCATTTGGATCCGTATCGTTCCTGCCACCAAGACCATGGGTTATTACATAGACCCTTGTGGGATTGACTACCAGATCTCCTACTGGTATTACTTTAACATCTTGAACATCAGATGTCTCACTTGAAATAGAAGGTTTTGTCCAATCACGATTTATTGTCTTTAAATTCTTTATGTCCAAAGATTGGATAGAACTCGACTCTAATGATCCACCACCAATCAATATAACCATGTAGTATAACAATTCATCCAAGTGAACAGGCTCCACCGTAGAATAATTAACATTATCCTGTACAAACTGCATAAGATCACTCCACCGATCTCCTAGAACTGAGCGGGCACGTGTAATAATATCCTCCCACTGCTCTTGAGTATAATCAGGAAGAGGAGAAAGTTCTTCCCAGAGAATTGGTGCATTTCCTTGATTAAGTAATTCCACGTTAATATCAACATTTCCTGGTGCATTCGGAGCATCAATAAAAATCGGAACGGTAACAGTAGCACCTGCTCTCAATGTAGAAACAGAACCCCCACCTCCTCCAGCTAACAAGTGAAGCACATTGCTTGCAAGACCATTGGGATGAAGACGAATAGGTAAGTTTTGCCCAGTGGAAATACGAATAACAGGAGCTTCAACATCGGTGTTACCAGAGTTACCATAAGCTATTAGGATACGCTGAGTTCTACCTAGCCTCATAACGTCTCTACTAAGTATATCTATCCAGACTTCTCCCGTATGCCCCTCTTTTATAGTAAAACTACCCGGAAGCAGTGTATATGTATCATCAGGATTGAACACGTAAACATCGTAGACACCAGGTTCCTTTCCTGTAAGATCAAAGCTGGCTGAGAGAAAAGTAAAATCACTAGTTGTCTGCACATTAGCCTGCTGTGCTGGTATATCTCCACCTGGACCTCTAAGTAAGGCTGTAGCTCCCTGCTGAATATTACAACAGGTTATAGCAATGGTAACTGTACCACTATTACCTCCTGAAGATGGGGTTATTTGGGTAATACGAGGCCAGTTACTGCATCGGCCTATACCTACACAACCAGTAAAACAGTCACTGTCCACACAGTCTACTAAACCATCACCATCATCGTCTTGGTTGTTCTCACAATTCTCACCTCCACACTCTGGTGTTCCCCTGCAATCTGAATCATCACAGTCAACAAGACCATCTTGGTCATCATCTCTACCGTTACCGCATTGTTCAGATGCTATACCACCACGAAAGATAAAAACAACATCATCATAATCTCGATCCCCACCACCATACAAATCCTCAAAACCCACCACTGCTACTCCAGGCTCTAACCACTCAACAGCTGCATGGGGTATACCATCAGGATTACGGTCACCGGGACCCATCTTGAAAGTCCAACCTGTATCCCGGACCACAATACCAAATACAAGCTCAACCCCAGGATCAAATACACCTAAGTCAATTACCTGACCAACATCTCGGTTCGTAGCTAAAAAACGAGGAGGACCAGGTTCAAAGAGCCATAATTCACTTGTATAAAAAGCAACACCCGAAGGAGCTACTTCCACCTGCACAGGAGCCCCAGTGGAAAATAAATGTCCACCTATGATACGGTTATTTGTTTGAGCCAATACAAACCCATCTATCCCCACAGATAATAAAAGCACAAAAGAAAATAAAAAACTTTTTTTAATTAGCTTAATAATGATATTAAGCATGTTTTTCATTGTGATGGGGTATTACTTATGAGTTAAAAACTATATCCATAAGTAATACCCCATAATAGCTAAAACCTAAGGTAAAGGCCCATAAACCACAATATTATTCATCTCATTCACCTCTTCTATTTGATCCTGAGGATCAACAACCGCTATTATATACTTACCACTAACTGGAACACGACTAACTAAAACTACCCTTATATCCCTGTACCCACCAGGAGCTATAGGCCCCCTTGTTACCCTCCTACCTATAAGCCTTGTACAACTTACCCCATCATCAGATACACAAAAGTTCACACTAACCCTAGAACTAAAAGGCACACCCACTACACCTTCATTACTGACCCTCAATACTCCTCGAATTATAGAAACCGATCTTATACTCCTTATATTAAAATCTAACCACTCAGCCGTTAAATCAGGCAAATTAGCCATAACATTAAATGTAGCTACACACTCCTTATCCCCATCCATAACAACAGATGTTGTCTCATCCATACCTTCACAATCTCCACTCCAACCTGCAAAAACAGAGCCTGAATCAGGAATTGCTGTAAGGATAACTTCAGCACCTTCTTCAAAATCAGCACTACATGTACTGCCACAGTCTATACCTTCAGGATCGCTTGTAACAGTACCACTACCAGAACCTGCTTTGGTAACCGTAAGAGTATTAAAACCAACAGAAACCGACCCCTCAAATGCCCCAGCATCACAAGCACTATCCTGTGGCCTGGGCTCTCCACGCTGGTCGGTGGTAACAGAGTTTCCATCCAAATCAGTGCAGTCGCTCACCGCATCAATGGCTACGCTACCCGCCCCAAGAGCGTGGGTCTGCGTGGGTCCTCCGTTGTAGTCAAGGGGCTGGAGGTTGAGCTGGGCAGAGGTGACCTGGGTGAAGCCTGTACAAGTGTTGTCAGTACTAAAGTTGGAACCATATGCATTAAACAAAGTACCGCTCGGAATATAACAGTTATATGAAGTATTGTCTCCTATGATGGAATTCTTGACATTTATAGTTGAGGTTGAGCCATACGCAATATCGTTATATATCCCACCCGTACTGTTTCCAGTAATAGTGACAAAATTAGCATTTAAAGTTTTACCAGCATTTATAACAGCTCCACTCCCAGTGTTACCTGAAATCGTTGTATTAGTTAAGGTCATCATGCCGAAACTATTATAAATGGCCCCACCATAGTTAGATGCTTTATTACCAGAGATTGTACTTCTGGTTATGGTTACCGTGCCACCACTAACTTCCATACCACCACCAGAGCCATTACGAGCTTCATTTCCCGATATTTCACTATCGGTTATATCCACAACACCCTCAAAAACTTCAATACCTCCTCCGAGCCAGGCTTGATTATTTAAAATCCTGCTACGAGTAATAGCACCAGTCGCATAAAGGAAGCTGATACCACCGCCAGAACCAGTGTTAAAATTGACTTGGTTTAGAGATATTTCACTATTTGTGATCGTAGTTAGGCCATTTGATTGATATTGATAACTCTGGACACCGCCGCCATAGCGATAAGCACGATTTTTAGAAATAGTAACCCCATCTATAGTTAAGGTACCCTTATTATTAAGGATACCTCCACCTCCTCCAGGAAAATCATTGTTATCTGCACACCCCTTCTGCACAGTCGCATTCTCCAATGTAAGACTTCCACCAGGACGGACTTCAAAGACGCGGAATTCCCCTGGTTGATTTGACTGGTTAAGACTGCAATTTGCAAGATAACAGATTTCGGTGCCAGGGATACAGGTATAAGTGTCGTTTCTTTCAATAGTTGCCCCGTTGCCTTGGATGGTGATGGTAGCAGTTATATCAAGGTCATCCTCTGCTGCGTTATTTTCATCTCCCGCTGCCGTGTCCAGCATGAGCGTGTAGGTCGCACCTGACTGAAGCACAATCGTGTGCGAACCAGGCAAGGCATTGGCCTGCATAATTGCCGCTCGAAGCGAACAATTACTATTGCTGTCGAGACAAACCCCGTCGCTAGTGTCAGCATCCACCGTGTCGTCTGTTGTGTTTACGTTGAAAGTATCTGCACTTGCCAAAGCGTATCCAATAAACAGAAAAACTATAAACCACAAAGAAACTACTAAAGGCCTAAAGTTAAAAAATTTACCTATAGTATATCCTCCATCCTTCATGGAAATCCTCCTTTAATAAAAATTACTTAGCTGACTTTTTATTAATGGATTTGTTTGAAATTTTGAATGGTAAAGAGAAAGCTTTGAAATCAGCATGCTACTAAGCAGCATACCAATCTCTCCAGATTGTCCTGCTATTTCTAGGACTTGGATTTTATAACTGCCAAAAAAAAAGTCAATATGTTTTTTTTTCTTTTAGAAGGGAAAGTCTAAAGGACTTAAAGACCTTGGGTATAAAATACATCTCAAGACTAAGTAGTGCTAAACCTATACCAAATAGACTTAGCTCAAATTTCTTAGAGACCACAAACTTCCTAAGCTCCCTGTACCTCTCTATAAACACCTTCCCAAGAAAAATCCCTATAAAAACATAAAAACCAAAATATACCTTTCCAACACCCCTAAGTTATAAGGTTCTTTATAGTACTTCTTGTTAAGTCCCAAAAGCTTTAACCTCATTTTTAGTTCCCTATGAGTCTGCTCACACTGCATCCTTTTGAGATAAATACGTGCCATATGTAGGGTGTTTGTGCTTATAAAAGAAGGTGTGTATCCAAGACAAAAGGGCTCATCCTTACCTTCTGTGATTGCCAATTTGATAAACAATTCTTCTCTTAAATAACCCAGGTACTTGCCTTTTTTCACCCCCCCCTACCTTTACTTCCCTCCCATCTTTAAGCCTTATCAATTTGTCCTTCCTTAACCTTATAACAAATCCTACCCCTTTTTGACATACAAACCTTAAAAACTCATAGAAGCAAAAACCCCTATCTGCAATGATTATTGGCTTAAATTGATTTTTTTTAATTTAATTTTTTTTCAATAGGGTTGCCTCCAAATTCAAGTCTTAAGCCTTAAATTGTAACTACTGTGCTGCTTTAGTAACTCAATAAGCATCGCCTCTTGGAAATATATTAACCACAGCTATCATTTTTGACTCCTCTACCAATGCAAAAATTATTCTATAATTCCCAACTCTGAGCCTATAAAAACCCCTTAAATCCCCTGTCAAAGCCTTAACCTGTGGATGCTCTAACGGATTCTCACGCTCTGATAAGTTAAAAAGACTATCTCTTATTCTTTTCCTAAGTTTCTTGTCTAACTTCCTGTAATATTTCTCTACATCAGAAGATACCCTAATCTTCCAGCTCACTTATATCCTTCCCACCACCTTTTTTCACCTCTTCTAAACCCCTTTTACACTCTTCTACAAAGCCCGGTATCCCTATAAGCTCAAGCGTTTCCCTGTGCCTCTCTATGTACTCATCCACAAGTTCCTCAAAAATCTTGCTAAGGGGTCTATTTTCATAACCTGCTATTGCTCTTATAAGCCTTAATTTCTCTTCAGGAAGTCTAAGCGTTGTTGCAGACATATAAAAATCACCTCCTTTGGTATTGTAATATCATGATAGTATGATGTCAAACAGACTTTCTTAAACCCAAAGCGGAAAAACTTCCAATAAATTTATTGGAAGTCTTAGACTCTTCCGCAATGGTTAGAATAGATATTTTCCCTTCGCCTTCCTGAACGACGCCATCCACTTTCCTGAAAATACCCATGTTTGAATGTAGAAATACATATGAAATCTGCAGATTCTTCAGCGTTAACAAAATATCCGT
>Ga0101941_1000740_pt1 | contig 41390 bp, 37 predicted proteins | sample DewCreD2012metaG_3_FD_75242 | JGI IMG/M metagenome (GOLD analysis project Ga0101941, IMG submission 75242) | Hot spring sediment bacterial and archeal communities from British Columbia, Canada, to study Microbial Dark Matter (Phase II) - Dewar... ... | reverse complement strand
TGGGGATCATGACCGTGACGCGCATGCGAGCTCCAGGCTTTGGCGGAGCTTAACCGCCGCGCCTTTGCGCTTGGTTAGCGAACGCGTCGACCAGGCCGCGCATCCGCCCGCCCAGGGTCAGCTCGACGCTGGAGATGGATTCCATCCGCCGGGTCAGGCGCCCGACCGGACCCTGGCCCTTCGAGCCGGCGCGGATCATCACGCCGTCCAGCGAGTGGGCCATGCGGCCGGCCATGGTCGAGGCCGTCGCCGTGCCGTCGCCGATCTGGACCTGGTTCAGCGCGTAGGCGCCCTTGTAGTGATCGTGGCCGGGACCGAGGTCGTAGTGATGCAGGCCCAGCCCCGGCATGGCGGCGATGGCGCGCATGAAGAAGATCTGGCCGGGCGACCACTCGCCATAGGCCGGGTTGGTCGAGGCGATCCACGGGTGATAGACGCCGTCGAGCCGCACGCCGAAATGGCCCGCCACCAGCTCGCCGCCGGCATAGAGGGTGATCATCAGACCCTGGAACGGGCCAGTCCGCTTCTGGAACAGATCCAGCAGCAGGCCCTGGACCCACTGGGGGCGCAGGAAGTCGTGCACGCCGGTGCGCTCCAGCTGTTCGCGCTTCCAGGCGATCAGTTGGTCGAAGGCCTCGCGCGAGCGATCGGCGGCGACTAGGTCGATGCTTCCCATCTCGCGCTCAAGCTTGCTGTCCAGCCGGCGCCAGTTCTTGATCTTCTTGGGACTGGCCGCGCGAACGGCCTCCAGATAGGCCTCGGCGTCGGCGCCGCCCAGGTCGATGACGTGAGCGGTCTTCGTCTCGTTACGGCCGAACACGCCGAACGGGTCGATCAGGCCGGTGTAGCGATAGGCGGTCAGGTCGGCGGCGCGCAGCACCTCGGCGGCGTCCAGGCCGGCGTCGGCGCGTGTGACCAGGCCATGATAGTCCGACAGCGGCGAGCCGATGGCGCGGGCCATGGCGGCGGGACGGCGGTGATACGGCAGAAAGCCCAGGGTCTCGCCGCCACGACGGATCACGGCCACGCGGGCGTCGTCGCGCACGGCCCCGACGGCGCGCGCGAAGTCGGGACCCATCAGGGGGCTATGAAACGCCGGCGTGGCCGCCGCCATCTCGCGCCAGGCGATCAGGTCGGCCGGCGTCAGGTTCCGGGGATGTACGGTCTCGATGTCCAGCATGGCGATGTGTCCTAATCCGATCCCGACCAGGGTCCGACTGCAACACGGGGGCCAAGTTCGCTTCCCAGGCGACTATCGCGCCCAGGCTGCAATCAGGAGAAGGTCGCCTTCAGAATCGACTCGATTCCGGCCTGATCGACCGTGTCGAAGGCCGCTGGGCGGTCGGAATCGACATCGAACACCGCCAGCAGCGCGCCCGAGGCGTCGAACACGGGGACGACAATCTCACTTTGGGACCGGCTGTCGCAGGCGATGTGTCCCGGAAAGGCGTGGACGTCCTCGACCAGTTGGGTCTGGCCGGTTTCCGCCGCCGCGCCGCAGACCCCGCGTCCGAAGGCGATACGCAGGCAGCCCAGCGTGCCCTGATAGGGCCCGACCACCAGCTCGCGCGCTTTCAGCGGATCGACCACGTAGAAGCCGGTCCAGAAATAGTGGTCGAAGCTGGAGGCCAGCATCGAGGCCACCGTCGCCATGCGGGCGGTCAGGTTGGTCTCGCCGTCCAGCACCGACGCGATCTCATCGGCCACCTCGGCATAGCGGGCGGCCCGATCCTTCTTCAGGAAGTCGGCGGTCAGGGTCTTGTCGTTGAAAGCTTCGGCCATGGGCGGGGATATAGCGCGTTCGGCGGCGGATGCGAGGGGGGCTAACTCCCCTCCCCCTTTCGGCCGTCATCCCGGGCCTTGTGCCCGGGACCCCTGGTTCAGCTGAACTGTGAGATGCAAGCGGTTCGCCGGCGAACCGCCCCCGCTGCACCTGCGGCGGACAGAGGGCTCCCGGGCACAAGGCCCGGGATGACGGTGTTTTTGAAGGGGCTGGAGGATCGACCCTACTTGAACGGATGCTCGCCCCATGCCGGCCAGATGTCCGGCAGATCCGCCGAGACCTTGTCCGGATAGACCGGCGCGCGCTTCTCCAGGAACGAGCTGACGCCTTCCTTGGCGTCGCCGGCCGCGCCGCGTGACTGGATGGCGCGGCTGTCGGCCTTGTGCGCCTCCATCGGATGGTCGGCGCCGGCCATGCGCCACAGCAGCTGCCGCGACAGGGCCACCGAGACCGGGGCGGTGTTGTCGGCGATCTCGCGGGCCAGCGCCCTGGCGGCCGGCAGCAGGTCTTCCGGCGCGTGCAGCGAGCGGACTAGGCCGCGCTCGTGCGCCTCCTGCGCGCCGAACACCCGGCCGGTGAAGCACCACTCCAACGCGGTCTGCATGCCCACCAGCCGCGGCAGGAACCAGGACGAGCAGGCCTCCGGCGTGATGCCCCGGCGGGCGAACACGAAGCCGAACTTGGCGTCGGTCGAGGCCAGCCGGATGTCCATCGGCAACTGCATGGTCACCCCCACCCCGACCGCCGCGCCGTTGACGGCGGCGATGATCGGCTTGAGGCTTTCGTACATCCGCAGCACCACCCGGCCGCCGCCGTCGCGATAGATGTCGCCGACCTTGCCCTCTTCGCGCTCCAGGGCCTGGGGATTGGTGCGGTCGAAGGTGGCCCCGCCGCCCGACAGGTCCGCCCCCGCGCAGAACGCCCGGCCCGCGCCGGTGACGATCACGACCCGCACGGCGTCGTCGTTATCGGTGAGGTCGAAGACGTCGATCAGCTCCTTCATCATCCGGGCGGTGAAGGCGTTCAGCTTCTCCGGGCGGTTCAGGGTGATGGTCGCGATCCCGTCCTCGACGGCGTAGAGCAGGGTCTCGAAACTGGGCGCGGCCATGGTGTTTCCTCCGGGTTTGGCGGCACTCAAACACGCGTATGAATACCCCGCAACCACCTTGCGACGTCCTCGTCCTTCGACAAGCTCAGGATGAGGACGACCGGACGGCCGCATTCAAGATCCTCATCCTGAGCTTGTCGCCAAGCACTCTGGGGGACGAGGATCTTGCTTCCCCGACGACACCCTTGGCCTTCTCGCCAGACCTGCCATTCTCCAGTGATCACCGATCACGCGGAGACACGCGGGCGGAAAAGGGAGGATCCGATGACGTCGATCATCGAGGCCGACTACATCGTGGTGGGCGCCGGCTCGGCCGGTTGCGTGCTGGCGGCGCGGCTGTCCGAGGACGGCCGGCGCAAGGTTCTGCTGCTGGAGGCCGGCGGCGACGATCGGCCGACGAAGAACCCCTCCCAGTTCATGTCGAACCTGATGATCCACATCCCGGTCGGCTACGCCCAGACCCTGAAGGATCCCAAGGTCAACTGGCTGTACGCCACCGAGCCGGACCCCGGCACCGGCGGACGCTCGCACGTCTGGCCGCGCGGCAAGGTGCTGGGCGGCTCGTCCTCGATCAACGGCCTGCTCTATATCCGCGGCCAGCAGGCCGACTATGACGGCTGGCGGCAACTGGGCTGCGAGGGCTGGGCCTGGGACGACGTCTACCCCTATTTCCGCAAGGCCCAGCACCAGGAGCGCGGCGACTGCGGCGACTGGCACGCGACCGGCGGCCCGCTGAACGTCTCGGACGTCACCGAGACCAACCCGATCTCCGACGCCGTGGTCGAGGCCTGCGTCGAGGCCGGCATCCCGCGCAACGCCGACCTGAACGGCCAGAACCAGGAGGGCGTGGCCTACTACCAACTGACCGTGAAGAACGGCCAGCGCTGCTCGGCGGCGGTGGCCTATCTGCATCCAGCCATGGGACGGGCGAACCTGAAGGTCGAGACCAACGCCCTGGCCCGCAAGGTGCTGTTCGAGGGCAAGCGCGCGGTCGGCGTCGCGTTCAGCCAGAACGGCGTGGTTCGCACCGCCAAGGCCCGGTCCGAGGTGATCCTGGCCGGCGGGGCGATCAATTCACCGCAGCTTCTGCAACTGTCGGGCGTCGGTCCCGGCCAGCTGCTGGCCGAGCACGGGATCGCCGTGGTCCACGACCTGCCCGGCGTCGGCGAGAACCTGCAGGACCACTACGTCACCGGCACGCGCTTCCGCCTGAAGGCCGGGACAGTGTCGGTCAACGAGCAGAGCAAGGGCGGCCGCCTGGCGGCCGAGGCGCTGAAATACCTGTTCCAGCGCAAGGGCCTGCTGACCCTGTCGGCGGCCCACATCGCCGCTTTCTGTAAATCTCGGCCCGATCTCGCGGAGCCCGACATCCAGTTCCACATCCTGCCCGCCACGATGGACCTGCAGAAGCTGTTCAACGCGCAGAAGATGGAACTGGAGGGCGCGCCCGGCCTGACCATCGCTCCGTGCCAGCTGCGGCCTGAGAGCCGGGGCCACATCCGCATCAAGTCGGCCGATCCGACCGCCCATCCGGCGATCTTCGCCAACTACCTGTCCGATCCGCTGGACCAGGAGGTCACGGTGGCTGGCCTGAAGTGGGCCCGCAAGATCGCCGCCCAGCCGGCGATCGCGCCTTTCATCGACCACGAGATGAACCCCGGCGCGGAATTCGACAGCGACGCCAAGCTGCTGGAGTTCGCGCGCGCCACGGGCTCGACGATCTATCACCCGGTCGGCACGTGCCAGATGGGGAGCGGTCCGATGGCCGTGGTCGACAGCCAGCTGAGGGTGCGTGGGCTGACCGGCCTGCGCGTCGTCGACGCCTCCGTCATGCCGCGCCTGGTCTCGGGCAACACCAACGCCCCCACCATCATGATCGCCGAAAAGGCCTCGGACATGATCCGCCAGGCCGCCAGGACCGAGGTCGCCGCCTGATGCCGCTAGTCGCGAGCGTCGATCAGATCGGTGTGGGAAAAGTCAGCGCCGACGAACAGCAGCGGCGCGCCGCGCGTCTTGGCCAAGGCGTAGGTGAAGGTGTCGCCGAAGTTCAGCTGGGCGGGATGGCCGGTTCCCTTACCGTAGGATATGCGAGCCCGGACGGCTTCGCGGCCCTGGACTTCATCGACGGGAATAAGGACGACGTCGAGCTGCCGCAGCAGATCGTCGATCCGGTCATGGGTAACGCCGCGCGGCGTCAGAACCGTCGCGGCTTCGACATAGCTGACAATCGAAAACTCCCGCGGCGACGCGCTCATCAGTCGGACCAACAAGGCTGGCGCGACGGCTTCCTTCAACGCGATGGCGACGATCACAGACGTGTCGATGACGATCATTTTTGCTCCGACCGTTCAGCCGCCAACATCTCAAGATCTAGGTCGTCACCACCGGCTTCAATCCACTCTTCCCGCGTGACCGGTCTGAAATCGACGTCCCTCCAGCTGGAGACGAGATTCATGATCCGCTCCACGAACGCCTCCGGCGTCTCGGTTCGCGCCGCCTTTTCGCGGTCCAGCCGCTCCTGCAAGGCTACGGTCACGGCCTGCGTCATGGTCTCGCCGGTCAGATTGGCGAGGTCCCGCGCAAGCTGGTCGGCCTCCCGAGTCTTTATGCTCAGCGCCATGCGCGGCTCCGTTTCTAGAAGGCCATTCTAGACCCGTTTTTCCATTCCGTCATCGAGGGCCAGCATGCATCCGTTCCATCACGCGCAATCCCAGCCCGACAAGCCCGCCTACATCATGGCCGGCTCCGGCGAGACCGTGACCTACGGCCAGCTTGACGCCCGCTCCAACCAGGGCGCCCAGTTGTTCCGCGCGTGGGGCCTGAAGGCCGGCGATGTGATCGCCATCCTGATGGACAACAACGCCCGCTTCTTCGAGATCGCCTGGGCCGCCCAGCGCGCGGGGCTGTATTTTACCTGCGTCTCGACCAAGCTGACGGCGGCCGAGGTCGAGTACATCGTCAAGGACTGCGGGGCCAAGGCGCTGATCGTCAGCCCGGCGCTGGACGAGGTGGCCCAAGCCGTCGCGCCGCTGATCCCCAGCGTGCGGCTGTTCCGGGCAGGCGGCGGCAAGGCCCCATTCGAGGACTTCGACGCGGCCAGCGCGGCCATGCCCGTCACGCCGATCGCCGACGAGACGGCGGGTTCGGACATGCTCTATTCGTCCGGCACCACGGGCCGTCCCAAGGGCGTCAAGCCCGCGCTGAGCGGCGGGCCGATCGACGCGCCCCACGCCCTGCAGATGATGGCCATGGGCCTGTTCGGCTTTTCCGGCGACAGCATCTATCTGTCGCCCGCCCCACTCTATCACGCCGCCCCGCTGCGCTGGTGCATGACCGTGCACAAGCTGGGCGGCACGGTGATCGTGATGGAGAAGTTCGATCCCGAGGCGGCACTGGCCCTGATCGAGACGCATGGGGTGACCTGCGGCCAGTTCGTGCCGACGCACTTCGTGCGGATGCTGAAGCTGCCGCCGGAGGTGCGCGCCCGGTACGACGTGTCGTCGATCAGATCGGCGGTCCACGCGGCCGCCCCCTGCCCCGTGCCGGTCAAGGAACAGATGATCGGCTGGTGGGGCCCGGTGATCTTCGAATACTACGCCGGCACCGAGGGCAACGGCTTCTGCTGGATCAATTCCGACAACTGGCTGGCCCACAAGGGCAGCGTCGGCCAGGCGGTGCTGGGCGAGCTGCGGATCTGCGACGAGGCCGGCGAGCCCCTGCCGGTGCGCGCCGAGGGCACGGTCTATTTCGCCAACGGCCCGGCGGTGAACTACCACAACGCCCCGGACAAGACCGCCGAGAGCTACAACCAGCATGGCTGGACCACCCTGGGCGACGTGGGCTGGGTCGACGAGGAGGGCTATCTGTACCTGACCGACCGCAAGAGCTTCATGATCATCTCGGGCGGGGTGAACATCTATCCGCAGGAGATCGAGAACCTGCTGATCACCCACCCCAAGGTCGCCGACGCCGCCGTGGTCGGCGCGCCGCACGAGGAGATGGGCGAGCAGGTGGTGGCGGTGATCCAACCCCTGGACCCGTCGATCGACCAAGCCGCCCTGGCCGAGGAACTGATGGCCTTCGCCCGCGCCAATCTCAGCCACGTCAAATCGCCCCGGCGCATCGACTTCATGGACGAGTTGCCGAGGCACCCGACCGGCAAGCTCTACAAGCGGCTGATCCGCGACGCGTACTGGGCGAAGGGGGAGAGCGGGACCGTTTAGGAGACGATCGAGCTTGATTTAAAAGGCTATTGCCACCACTTTATGGAAAATGGTGGCAACTTTCCGATGCTTCAGCGTCTTCCCATGGCGATCCATACGAATGTCGCCGATCTGATCGACCAGCTCCGCGTCGCGCAGATCGCGGCGTTTGGCGACGGCGCGACCTTTCTACGGCGCGAGCGGAAGGGCCGGTTCTATTGGTATGTCCGGTCGCGGCAGGTGCGTGGCGAACGCGCCGAACGCTACCTTGGCCCGGAAACACCGCAATTGCTCGCGACCATCGACGCCGCCAAGGCGGAGAAGAGCGCGGCGGACGGTCGGCGGATGATCGTGCGCGGCCTGCGAGGCGCGGGCCTGCATACCCCCGATGAACGGACCGCCAGCATCCTGCGCGCCCTTGGCGCGGCGGGGGCGTTCCGGCTCCGCGCCGTCGTCGTGGGCACTGTGGCCTTCCAGACCTATGGCGCGCTTTTGGGCTTCACCCTGCCATCCCAGGCGGTAAGGACCGGCGACCTGTACATCGCCCAGGACTACGGCGTTTCGGTCGCGCTCGACGACCGCCTGGACCACCCTTTCATCGACGTCCTGCGCGGCGCCGATCCGACGTTCAAGGCCGTCCCCAAGCTGGATCCCGCGAAAAGCGCGACCTACCGGACGATCGACGGCTACGCGGTCGACATGCTGACGACCAGCCGGGGCGGCGGGGATGAGGAGACGTCCAGGCTGGCCTCGCTCAACACCGACGCCACGCCGCTGCGGTTCCTGGACTTCCTGCTTCGCGATCCCGTGGACGCCGTTATCCTGCAGGATGACGGCATACTGGTCCGGGTCCCCGCCCCTGCCCGCTACGCGGTCCACAAGATGATCATCTCGCGCAAGCGCAGCCAGGCCAACCCCAAGCGACGGAAGGACCTGGAACAGGCCGAGGCGCTCATCCACGCCCTCGCCCTGGATGATCCCTTCGCCCTGCGGGAGGCCTATGCGGAGGCTCGCGATCGGGGCGAGGTCTGGCGCAAGCTGCTGGACGAGGCGGCCAGCCTCCTGCCGGCGCGGGCGAGCGCCGCCCTGACGGCCTGAGCATCACTTCGACGAGGCTTCCCGCACCAACGAGCTTTCTGTTCTATACGCCCCGCGAATCCACGCTAACGCTTGGCCCCATGTTCGCCCTGCCCTCGTTCCTGCCCAAGACCGCCACCGCGCCCTTCTGTCCGTCCGAGGTGCGCGGCGCCGTGGCCGTGCCGGACGGCCTGCCGCCCTGGAAGCGGATGCTGCGTTTCGCCGGCCCCGGCCTGCTGATCAGCGTCGGCTATATGGACCCCGGCAACTGGGCGACCGACATCGAGGCGGGGTCGCGCTACGGCACGGCCCTGCTGTTCGTGGTGGTGCTGTCCAGCCTGGCGGCCATCGTCTTGCAGACCCTGAGCCTGCGCCTGGGCCTGGTCACCGGCCGCGACCTGGCCCAGATGTCGCGCGACCGCTACGGGCCGCGCACGGTCAAGGTCCAGTGGTTCCTGGCCGAGATCGCCATCATCGCCTGCGACATCGCCGAGGTGCTGGGCACCGCCCTGGCCTTCAAGCTGCTGCTGGGCGTGCCCCTCTGGGCGGGGGTGCTGCTGACCGCCCTGGACACGGTCATCGTGCTGGGCCTGAAGGGCAAGGGCTTCCGCCAGCTGGAGGCGATCATCCTGGGCCTGGTGGGTACGATCGGCATCTGTTTCCTGGTCCAGATGATCCTGATCAAGCCCGACGCCGGCGAGGTGGCGCGCGGCCTGATCCCGTCGCTGGACGCCCTGCGCGAGCAGAACGCCCTGTACCTGGCCATCGGCATCGTCGGGGCCACGATCATGCCGCATAACCTCTATCTGCACTCGTCGATCGTCCAGACCCGGGTTACGCCGGCCGACGAGCCGGGCAAGCGCTCGGCGCTGCGGCTGGCGACGGTGGACACCGTGGCCTCGCTGGCCGTGGCCCTGTTCATCAACGCCGCCATCCTGATCCTGGCCGCCTCGGCCTTCCATCGCGCGGGCGTCACCGATGTGGCCGGCATCGAGGAGGCCCACCGCCTGCTCGAGCCCCTGACCGGCGCGGCCGTCGCGGGGCTGCTGTTCGGCATCGCCCTGCTCGCCTCGGGCCAGAGTTCGACCTTCACCGGCACCATCGCCGGCCAGGTGATCCTGGAAGGCTTCCTCAACCTGAAGATCCCCTGCTGGCAGCGACGGCTGATCACCCGGGGCCTGGCCATCGTCCCGGCCCTGATCGGCGTGCTGACGCTGGGCGAAGGCTCGGTGGGCAAGCTGCTGGTCCTGACCCAGGTGGTGCTGAGCGCCCAGCTGCCGTTCGCGATCTTCCCGCTGCTGCGCTTCACCGACGACAAGGCGCTGATGGGCGTGTTCGCCAACGGCCTGCTGACCAAGACCGTGGCCTGGAGCCTGTTCGTGATCATCTCGTCGGCCAACGCCTGGCTGGTGGTGCAGACCTTCACGGGTTGACCGCGAGCGCGCCGGCTGGTCTCTATCCAAACAAATGTTTGGGAGCGAAAACGCCATGAAGGAAGTCGCCTACGCCGACGTCGCCAGCCTGGTCGGCCAGGAGATCGGGGTCTCCGACTGGGTCGAGGTCAGCCAGGAACGGGTCAACCAGTTCGCCGAGGCCACCGGCGACCATCAATGGATCCACGTCGATGTCGAGCGCGCGACCCGGGAGATCGGCGGGCCGATCGCCCACGGCTACCTGACCCTGTCGCTGATCCCGATGCTGGGCGCCGGCATCCTGCGGGTGACCGGCGTGACGCGCGGCATCAACTACGGCTGTGACAAGGTGCGGTTCACCGGCATGGTCCGGGTCGGCAAGAAGGTGCGCATGCGCCAGAAGCTGCTCAGCGTCGAGCCCAAGGCCGGGGGCCTGCAGATGAAGAACGAATGCACTATCGAGATCGAGGGCGAGGAACGCCCCGCCTGCGTGGCCGAGACCATCTCGATCATCTACGGCTAGACCCGATGGACGCCCCTTCCCGCGACGGGAAGGGGCGCGGTCGTCAGGCCAGGGGCTTGCCGACCAGCAGGGCGCCGAACCGCTTGCTCCCGCCGTCCACGAGGCCGGCCTGGCCCTCCCAGGTCCTGGGGTTGCGATAGGTGCCAAACAGCATGTCGATGAACGGCAGGTCGCAGTAGTTGAACGCGTGCACCCCGCGCTCGTGGTGCACCGCGTGCATCTCGGGCCGGGCCACGAACCATCCCAGCCAATGCGGCGTGCGCAGGTTGGCGTGGGTCAGCATGCTCAGGAAGGTGGCGATCACCATCACCCCCAGGGCCGCCACCGGCTCGACCCCGACGATCCACACCAGGGCCAGGCTGCCGTGCAAGAGCCAGCCCAGCATGTCCAGCGGGTGGAAGTAGAACACCCCCCAGATATCGACCCGCTCGGCGCTGTGATGAGTCTGGTGCACGCGCCACAGCAGGTCCGACCGGTGCAGCGCCCGGTGCTGCCAGTACATCGTGAACTCGAAGACCAGCAGGCCCAGGACGATCTGCAGCCACAGCGGCTCGAGCGTCAGGTCGAACAGCCGGTGGGCGCCCAGCCAATGGTCCCACAGGAACGGCGCGAAGGCGCCCATGGTCATGTAGACGGCTCCCGCCGCCAGACCGATCAGCGGCCAGCCGCCCACCTTGGGAAAGGCCCGCCCCTTGAGCGCCAGTTCGGCGACCGCGAAGGCCCCGAACAGGCCCAGGGCTATATAGTGATAGATGTTCATGATCGTGCCTCGAAAGGGCCGCCCGCCGGCGACGTGAGATGAGGCGCGAATAGCTATAGGCGAGATCGGGTCCGCTCTAGCCGACGCATGGTGCGGTTCCGCCGATGCCCCGGAAACCCCAACAATCCCTGGTATTTCGCGTGCGAAGTATGCTATGGAGAGAACCATGTTCGACGCTCTCGAAGGCAAAACCGTACCGACGGTGCAGTCTTCGCCGCGCTCCAAGGGTGCGGCGACGCGGGCGCGCATCCTCGACCTGGCCTACGAGCGGATCATCGACAAGGGTTTCGCGGCCACCTCGATCGAGGAACTGGTCGAGGCCGGCGGCCTGACCAAGAGCGGCTTCTTCTACCATTTCCGCGACAAGAACGACCTGGCCCGCCAGCTGATCGACCGCTACGTGGCCGACGACGTGCTGCTGCTGGACGGCATGGAGGCCCGGGCGCGCGGCCTGCACGAGGACCCGCTGCACGCCTTCCTGATCTTCCTGAAGCTGTATGCCGAGATGATGGACGAGATGCTGCGGGTACGCCCCGGCTGCCTGGTGGCGTCGATCGTCTCGCAGGACGCCACGTTCGACCCGGGCGTCAGGGCCCGCTCGGTCGACATCATCCTGGGCTGGCGGCGACGCTTCCATGCCTGGCTGGAAGAGATCGCCGCCGTGCATCCGCCCCGCCTGGCGGTGGACCTGGAGGCCCTGGCCGACCAGATGATCGTCATGGTCGAAGGCCTGATCCTGCTGTCCAAGGCCTTGCGCGATCCGGCCCAAGGCAGCCGCCAGATGCTACTGTATCGCGACCAGATCCGCCTGATCTTCTCCGCCTGAGCCGGCCCACGCCGAAACGAGAAAGGCCGCGGGATCGCTCCCGCGGCCTTCAGCTTCAGTCGATGGGATCAAGTCTACTTCTTGATCGCGTCGCCGATCTTGTCCTGGGCTTGGCCCACCTTGTTCTGGACGTCGCCCTTGGTCTTTTGGGCCACGCCTTCGGCTTCCAGACGTTCGTTGTCAGTCAGCTTGCCGGCGGCTTCCTTGACGGCGCCGACACCCTTGTCGACAGCGCCTTCGACTCGATTGGTGCTCATGGTTTCGCTCCTGCAAAATTGAACTCCCCCTAGAAACGGGGGGCGCGGAGCGAGGTTCCTGTGTCGTCTTTCTGACGGTGCGATCAATCTACCGCGCGACGGCCAGGGCAAGGGCCGACACGGCCGCGGCGTTCTGCGCCGCCTCGGTCGAGGGCTCGGGCGGCACGGCCGGCTTGGCCTGGATCAGCGGCGGCCCGGCCGTCTTGTCGAGCAGGGCGACGGTCTCGCGGATGAACTTGGCGTGGGTGACGATGCCGATCTCCAGGCGCTCGCCCGTCAGTTCGACCTGTTGGGTCAGCATGCCGGCCACGAACTGCACCTCCTGGCTTTCGGTCGAGCCCGGCCGGCGGCGCGCGCCCTCGGCCATGAAGACCGGCCCGCCCGAATTGCCGGGGAACACCGAGAAGTCCATCAGGAAGGTCGGGAACACGCTGGCCGGAGCCAGAGGGTACGAGGCCACCCGGCCCGAGCGCAGGATCGGGAAGCCCGCCGGATTGGCCGACAGGCCGCGCGGGAAGCCCAGGGCCATCATCTCGTCGCCGGGACCCAGGCTGTACTTGTTGAAGGTGTCGTCCTGGGCCAGCCAGGCCAGGGGGATCGCCGCCTTGGCGAATTCCGGCGGGGCCTCGACCTCGATGGCGGCGACGTCGCGGGTGGGATGCTTGACCCAAAGCGGGTGGTCGCCGTCGCGGATTTTCAGGGTGCGGGGATCGTAGCGCCAGACGCCGTCGGCGCTCTGGATGCGGTAGCCGATCTTGGCCGAGACGCTGGGCATCTTGTCGAAGACGTGGGCGGCGGTGACCAGGATCGTCCGCGGGCGTCCGTCCGGGGTGGGATTTTCGATCAGGAAGCCTGTGCCGACCGTCCGCGACCCGTCGCCGAGCGGTTGCTCAAGCTGCACGGTCGCCCGGATCAGATCGACCGACAGGTCCCAAGCCATCTAAACCTCACGCCCCCGGATTCACTCTACACTCAGTCAGTTTGACCAGCGTCGTCTCGGCGCACAAGTTGGCGTTCTGACGCATCAGAAGGGGAATCTGACCGTGAACCGGCGCAAAATGATGACGAGCGCGGCAGCGATGCTTACCTCAGCCACGGCGATCCACCCTGGGGCCGCCCAATCCGAGAGTCGCATGCCTGATTCGTCCAAGCCCCCCGTCCCTCCCGTCGCGCAAAAGATCCCCCTGCGCACCGAGCAGCTAGGCCGTGTCCGCGTCGACGACTACGCCTGGATGAAGGACGACAACTGGCAGAAGGTCTTGCGCGACCCGACCCTGATCAAGCCAGAGGTCAAGGCCCACCTGACCGCCGAAAACGCCTATGTGAAGGCGATGCTGGTCTCCACCGAACCGCTGCAGAAGGCGATGTTCGAGGAGATGAAGGGCCGCATCAAGGAAGACGACGCTTCGGTGCCTTCGCCCGACGGCCCGTTCGAATACTATTCGCGCTTCAACATCGGCGGCCAGCACCCGATCTTCTGCCGTCGCCCGAAAGGCAAGACGGACGGCGAGCAGATCCTGCTGGACTGCGACGCCCTGGCCAAGGGCAAGGCCTACAGCCAGGTCAGCGCCGCCGACCACAGCCCCGACCACAAGCTGTTCGCCTATGCCGAGGACGCCCAGGGCTCGGAGGTGCACCACATCTATGTGAAGGACCTGGCCACCGGCGAGATCCTGAAGGAACCCGTCGAGAGCAGCACCGGCGACTTCGCCTGGTCGCCCGACAGCCAGTGGCTGTTCTGGCCCCACCGCGACGACAACGGCCGCTCGGACAAGATCTACCGCCGCCCGGCGCGCGGCGGGCTGAAGGACGACGTGCTGGTCTATGACGAGCCGGACGACGGCTTCTTCGTCAGCGTCGGCACGACCGGTTCGGACGCCTTCATCATCATCAGCGCCGGCGACCACGAGACGTCCGAGACCCTGCTGATCCCCGCCGCCGAGCCGACCGCCGCGCCCAAGGTGTTCGAGCCGCGCACCGTGGGCCTGCGCTATTCGGTCGAGCACTGGGACGGCCGGTTCATCGTCCTGACCAACGCCGACGGCGCTATCGACTTCAAGCTGGTCGAGGCGCCGGTCGCCACGCCGGGCCGGGCGCACTGGAAGGACTTCGTGCCGCACCGGCCGGGGCACTTCATCACCGGGCTGTCGGCCTACAAGAACCATCTGGTCCGCGTCGAGCGGATCAACGCCAACACCCAGATCATCATCACCGACCGGGCCACCAAGGCCGAGAAGCCGATCACGATCGACGAAGAGGCCTATGTCCTGAGCCTTGAGGGCGGCTACGAGTTCGACACCCCGGTGATGCGCTATGTCTACCAGTCGCCGACCACGCCCCGGCAGTGGTTCGACTACGACATGGCCACGGGCCAGAAGACCCTGCGCAAGACCCAGGAGATCCCTTCGGGCCACGATCCGGCGGCCTATGTCACCAGGCGGCTCTACGCCAAGGCCCCGGACGGCGCCGAGGTGCCGGTCACCGTGCTGATGAAGAAGGGCGTGGCCCTGGACGGCAAGGCGCCGCTGCTGCTGTACGGCTACGGCAGCTACGGCATGTCGATGGATCCGTCTTTCTCGATCCGCAACCTCAGCCTGGTCGATCGCGGCTGGATCTGGGCCACGGCCCACGTCCGCGGCGGCTCGGAAAAGGGCTATGGCTGGTTCCTGGACGGCCGCAAGGACAAGAAGAAGAACACGTTCACCGACTTCATCGCCTGCGCCGAGCACCTGCACGCGGCCGGCTACGGGGCCAAGGACCGCACGGTGGCCTATGGCGGCTCGGCCGGCGGCATGCTGATGGGGGCGATCACCAACCTGCGGCCCGACCTGTGGTCCGGGATCATCGGTGCGGTGCCGTTTGTCGACGTGCTCAACACCATGAGCGACACCTCCCTGCCCCTGACCCCGCCGGAATGGCCCGAATGGGGCAATCCGCTGGAGGACAAGGACGCCTACGACTACATCGCCAGCTATTCGCCGTACGACAACGTGACCGCCAAGCCCTATCCGGCCGTGCTGGCCACCGGCGGCCTGTCGGATCCCCGCGTCACCTACTGGGAACCGGAGAAGTGGACGGCCAAGCTGCGCGAACACACGACAAGCGGCGCCCCCATCCTGCTCAAGATCAACATGGAAGCCGGCCACGGCGGGGCTTCCGGACGGTTCGACTTCCTCAAGGAGATCGCGCTCGACTATGCGTTCGCCGTGTGGGCGGTCGACAAGGGATGGACCAAGGCGTGAGCGTGATTATTCGTCCGTCGACGGACGCGGATGTGGCGGCCATCACCGCCATCTACGGCTGGAACGTGCTGAACGGTCTGGGCACCTTCGAGGAGGTCCCGCCGGACGAGGCCGAGATGGGGCGTCGGCGCGCGGCCTTCCTGGGCAAGGGACTGCCCTATCTGGTGGCCGAGCAGGATGGTGTGGTGCTGGGCTATGCCTATGCCGGCCCGTTCCGCCTGCGCGCCGCCTATCGCTACACGGTCGAGGACAGCGTCTATGTCGGGCCCGACGCCGTGGGCAAGGGCGTGGGCAGGGCCCTGCTATCGGCCCTGATCGAGATCTGCGAGGCCCTGGGCCTGCGCCAGATGTGCGCGGTGATCGGCGACAGCGGCAACGCCGCCTCGATCGGCCTGCACGCGTCGCTGGGCTTCGAACAGAAGGGCGCCTTCCCCGACATGGGCTACAAGTTCGGCCGCTGGGTCGACCTGGTCTGGATGCAGCGCCCCCTGAACGGCGGCGGCTCGCGCGAACCGGACGCGCCGGGCATGGAACTGCGGGGGGTTTGACGAAGATGACGGCGATGCAACTTGCCGCGCCGCCCTCGCCTGCCTAGGGTCCCCGCCATGCGCGGCCTTCGCACCCTGATGCTGATCCTGCTGGCGGCGGTCTTCGCCGTCGGCGGACCGCTGCGCGCCCTGCCCGCCCAGGCCGGGACCGTTCCGCCCTGCCACCAGATGGCGGCGGACATGGGCGAGATGGCTGGCCAGGTAGCTGGCATGGCTCACGACAAGGCCCCCGTTCACAAGTCCAAGCCCGACGCCCTGGCCATGAACTGCTGCGTCGGCTGCCTGCCCGCCGGCGTCCGCGACATCGCCCCGGCCACGGCGCCGGGCGCGACCGTCCGCCTGGCTTTCGCGCCGCTCAGCCGGCCGCTCGACGGCCTGAGCCCCGCGCCCGAGCACGGCCCTCCCCGACTTTCCGCCTGAAGCCTTCCGCGCGGTCGCCGCGCGGGTCACTCTATCCTTGCTTCAGAAAGGTCGGTCCGATGACCACCCAGACTTTCCGCGCGCGCCTGCTGGCGACCGCCACCCTCGCCGCGAGCCTCGCTCTCGCCGCGCCCGTGCTCGCCCAGGAGCATGACCACCACGCCCCGCCCGCCCAGCCCGATCCCCCGGCGGCGGCGCCGCCGACCGGAGACTCGTCAGCGTACCAGGACATGCCCGGCCCCATGCCGATGCACAGCCCGCTCGGCCGATACGCCATGACCCGCGACGCCTCCGGCACCAGCTGGCAGCCTGACGCTTCGCCGCACGGCGGCCTCATGGTCCATCGCGGCGACTGGATGCTGATGGGCCACGCCCTGTTCAATGGCGTCTACGACAGCCAGGGCGGACCGCGCGGCGGCGACAAGGCCTTCGTCGCCGGCATGGTGATGGGCATGGCCCAGCGCCCTCTGGGCTCCGGCACGCTGGGCTTCAAGGCCATGCTCAGCCCCGACCCGTTCATGGGCAAGAGCGGCTATCCGCTGCTATTGGCCACTGGCGAAACGGCCGACGGCGAACATCCGCTGGTCGATCGCCAGCATCCGCATGACCTGTTCATGGAGCTGTCGGCCAGCTACAGCCATCCGCTGGGCGGCGGGTTCGACGGCTACCTCTATGCCGGCCTGCCGGGCGAGCCGGCGTTCGGCCCGCCGGCCTTCATGCACCGCCAGGCGGCCATGGACAGCCCGGAGGCGCCGATCACCCACCACTGGTTCGACTCGACACACATCACCTTCGGCGTGGTCACCGCCGGCCTGTCGCGCGACAACTGGAAGGTCGAGACCAGCGCCTTCCGCGGCCGCGAACCGGACCAACACCGCTACGACATCGAGACCGGCCGGCTGGACAGCGTCTCGACCCGCCTGTCGTGGAACCCCGCGCCGAACTGGTCCCTGCAGGCCAGCTGGGCCCGCATCAACAGCCCCGAGGCGCTTGAACCCGACGACGACGAGGCCCGCACCTCGCTCAGCGCGCTCTACAGCCGTCCGCTGGAGAACGGCGGCTCGCTCAGCGCCACCCTGGCCTGGGCGCGCAAGGACCGTATCCCCGGCGACGCCCTGCAGGCCTGGCTGCTTGAGGGCGCGGTGAAGCCCGACCAGCATTGGACCGTCTTCACCCGCGCCGAACAGGTCGAGCAGGACGAACTGGCCGGCCATCACGGCGACGTGGCGACCGTGCGCAAGCTGTCGGTGGGCGCGATCTACGACGTGCCGTTGTCGGCGAACGTGAAGCTGGGCTTCGGCGGCCTGGTCAGCGCCTTCGACGCTCCCGCCGCGCTGGGCTACGACGAGCCCATGGGCGGCATGGCCTTCGTGCGGCTGAAGATCGGCTAATCCTCCTCGTTCTGGCGCGCTTTCTTCACGCGAACCGGTTCCCACTTCGCTCGAAAGCGCTTTGGTCCAAAGAAAAACCCCCGCCGGTGCCGGCGGGGGTTTTTCTCGATTTCGACCGATAGAAGGGTCGGATCAGCCCTTGCGGCCGCGCGGGGCCTTGGCCTTGCGACCGCCTTGACCCAGGCCCAGGGCCTTGGCCATGGCCGAGCGCGCTTCGCTGTAGGCCGGGGCGGTGGTGGGGTAGTCGTTCGGCAGACCCCACTTGGCCTTGTATTCGGCGACGGTCATGCCGTGCGTGGTCAGGTGGCGCTTCAGCGTCTTGTAGGGCTTGCCGTCCTCGAAGCTGATCAGGGCGTCGGGCGTAATGCTGCGACGGATCTGCGCCGGCGTAGCCTTCGTAACCGTTTCGACGGGAGCCGCTTCCGGAGAACCAATACCGGCCAAAGCGTCGTGAGTCGCCCGGATCAGGGCCGGCAGATCGGAGACCGACGTGCTGTTATTGGCCACATAATTGGCGACGATCTCGGCGGTGAGCTCGATCAGGGTAGCCTTGTCTTCCACGAGTGTCTCTCCGATGGGTATTTGACTTGGAAATACACCCGCCCTGCCGAAATACAAGTACACAATCTGGGTAATCGTACTTTCCAAGCCCTTAAGCGAAGCGAATCCTGAGAACAAAGACGAGAAAATCGTCCTGGCTCTAAACCATGGGAAGCGAACAAGGCGTGGTTAGCGGGTTGCTGACCAACGGCTCCAGACCCTTGTTGCTCGAACAAAAGTTTCAGCTTGGAAATGATTCGGGGCCTGCTGAGATCAAGCAAAGATCAGCATTCTTCCGATGGCGTCCCTTGTCGAAGCTGGGCCTTGCCCTGGAAACACAAAGACTTGCCGCTCCCGACCCGACTTGAGCGACGATATGTGATCACAGTTGCCTTCTTGGATTTCGAAGGTCGACGTCCGCGTTGAACCGCCGCGATAACTTCACGCCGTGGCTGACGCGCCCCGGGATCGGCGACGTCGCCCCGCGTCTGGATCTCAGGCGTGAGACGCCTGGACTAATTCCTGTGGAAAACCGCGATTCAACGTCAAGCGCCTGTCGGCCGGCCCAGGGGCCGCCGCAGCGGAAGCTGATCTGGAGAAAGAAGATGTGGCTGGGGAACTAGGACTCGAACCTAGAACGACGGTACCAAAAACCGCTGTGTTACCATTACACCATTCCCCAGCAGGAACGGCAAAGCCCCGTGGGGCCCGACGAGGCGGTGGAGATAGCGCAGGAGTCGGACGGATGCAACGCTGCTTTGAACTTCTTTTTTCCCGCTGTTTTTCTTTTTGTGGAGGGATTTTTGCCGCTTGCGGGACCGCCGGGGCGTGTCTATAAGCCGCCCTCCAAGTCGGAGTGTGGCTCAGTCTGGTAGAGCACTGCGTTCGGGACGCAGGGGTCGCAGGTTCAAATCCTGCCACTCCGACCATTCCTTTCCCGAAATTTCCCGAGATTATGACACGGCGGCGTCGCCCGCCCGGGGGCGCTCCTCGCCTGTCCGTGACGCCCGCGCGGCGGCCCGGCCTGGCCCCGGAGCGACAGGTTGCGCGCTGTTCATTTGACCGCGACGCCAGTGTCGCTACTAGCTTGCCCGACAATAGGCATCAGGACGTCCGATGAAGCAGTTTCTCATGACCGTGGCCGGCGTCTTCGTCGGCTTGGTATTGTTCCTCGTCGGCGTGCCCTTCCTTCTGATCGTGATGGCGGCCGGCGCCGCCCGCCCCGCCCCGGTCCCCGCCCACACCGTTCTGCAACTGGATCTCCGCGGCGGCCTATCCGACCAGGAGTCGCAGAACCCGTTCGCGGCCCTGGGCGGCGGCGGCGGCCAGTCGGTGATGTCGATCATAGAGACGCTGCGCCGCGCCGAGACCGACGACAAGGTAAAGGCCGTGCTGGTGCGCCTGCCCGAGGGCGGCATGGCCCCGGCTTCGGCCGACGAACTGCGCCTGGCCTTCAAGCACTTCCGCGCGGTCGGCAAGAAGCCGATCTTCGCCCACAGCCAGGGGCTCTATCCTTCGGGCCTGGTCACCTCGACCTACATGCTCGGCTCGGCGGCCAGCGAGTTCTGGATGCAGCCCGGCAGCTCGCTGCAGGCCGTGGGCGCGTCCAGCGAGGAGATGTTCTTCAAGCGGTTCTTCGACAAGTACGGCGTCAAGGCCGACTACGAGCAGCGCTACGAATACAAGAACGCGGTCAATCCCTACCTTTATAATGACTACACGCCGGCCCACCGGGAATCGACGCTGTCGTGGATGGGGTCGGTCTACAACACCGCCCTGACGACGGCCGCCCAGGACCGCAAGGTCGATCCCGCCACCCTGATCAAGACGATCGAGGCGGGTCCCTACAGCGCCGAGGACGCCAAGGCCAAGGGCCTGATCGACCGTGTCGGCCAGGTCAAGGACGTGCAGGACGCCATGCTGTCGCGCGCCGGCAAGGGCGCCAAGCTGCTGGACTTCGACGACTACGTCTCTCGCGCCAAGCGCGCACCGGCCAAGACCGGCCCGACCATCGCGGTGGTGTCGGCCGAGGGCGCGATCATGACCGGCAGCGGCGACAGCGGCTCGCCGTTCGGCGGCGACAGCACGATCTATTCCGACAAGGTGGCCAAGGCGCTGTACGACGCCATCGAGGACAAGGACGTCAAGGCGATCGTGTTCCGGATTTCCTCGCCCGGCGGTTCGGACACGGCCTCCGAACAGATCCTGGCCGCCGTGAAGGCCGCCAGAAAGGCGGGCAAGCCGGTGGTGGTCAGCATGGGCACCTATGCGGCCTCGGGCGGCTACTGGATCAGCTCGGACGCCTCGGCGATCGTCGCCCAGCCCACCACCCTGACCGGCTCGATCGGCGTGTTCGGCGGCAAGTTCGCCCTGGGCGAAGCCCTGGCGCGGTTCGGCGTCGACACCCGCCAGGTCCATGTCGGCGGCGACTATTCGGGCGCGTTCGGTACGGGCGAAGGCTTCACCCCCGATCAGCGGGCCAAGTTCTCGGCCTGGATGGACCGGATCTACGCCGGCTTCATCACCCGCGTCGCCGAGGGCCGCAAGCTGCCGCCCGAACGGGTGCGCGAGATCGCCAAGGGCCGGGTCTGGACCGGGGTCCAGGCCAAGCAGCTGGGCCTGGTCGACGAGCTGGGCGGCTTCTACGAGGCCGTCGAGAAGGCCAAGAGCCTGGCCGGGATCAAGGGCGAGGTGAAGCTCAAGAAGATCGGCGGTTCGGACTCGCCGTTCGAGGCGCTGGAGAAGGTGCTGGGCGTCAGCGAGGCCTCGATGCGCACCCTGGCCGCCTCCGCCTGGCTGCTGGGCGACCCGCGCTCGCAGGCGATCCTGGACGAGATGGCCAAGACCCGGCTGCGCTCGGCTCCCGGCGGCGCTTCGGTGCTGGCCGACACGCCGGTGCGGTAGACGTGCCGGCTGACCATCTCGTGATTTTCCTGGATACGATCCTCCATGACTTCTGAAACGACCCTGAGCGGCAAGGACCTGCTGAACGCCGCCCTGAAGGCCTTCAAGGCGCGCGACCGTGATCAGGCGGCCGCCCTGCTCGGCAAGCTGGACGCCGACAATCCGCCCCTGGGCGACAGCTGGAGCGCCGTGTCGCGACTGGCCGACACCTTGGGCGAGTACACGCTGGGCATGTCGGCGATCCGCCGCCATGTCGCGGCTTCCCCGCACGATGTCGGCCGCCGGCTGGAATACGCGGACTTCCTGATCCGCAACGGTCGCGTCGAGGGCGCGATGGAGCACACGCGGGCCTTCCTGCCGCATACCAAGCCCGATGCGCGCCTGAGCTTGCTGATCGGCTCATGCCGGGCTCAGCTTGGGCAGGCCGAGCTGGCGCTGGAAGCGCTGCGCGAATGTCTGGCGCTCAAGCCTTCGCCCGCAGAGGCCGGCGCGGCCTGGCTGGCGATTTCCGACCTCAAGACCTTCGCCGCCGGCGACGCCGACATCGCCGCGATGGAGGGGCTGAGGAACGACACCACGCCGGGCGCGCCGAGCACGCTGCTCTACGCCTTGGCCAAGGCCTATGACGACGTCGGCCAGATCGACGCGGCCTTCGCCGCCTATGCCCAGGGCGCCGAGCAGGCGCGCCTGCAGCGTCCGTTCTCCAAGGAGGCCTATCGCAGCTTCGTCGATGCGGTGGTGACGGACTTCACGCCCGAGATGCTGGCGCGCTTGCCCGCCGGCGGACTGGACAGCGATCGGCCGATCTTCGTGTTGGGCCTGCCGCGCTCGGGCACGACCCTGGTCGAGCAGATCCTGGTCAGCCACAAGGGCGTGATGAACGGCGGCGAACTGGGCATGTTCAACGTCGCGACGATGGCCATGAGCGGTTATTCGCCCGCCGAGATCGAGCAGTTCGCCGCCCGCCCCGACGCGGGCGCGGCGTTCGCCGCCATGGGAAGGGCCTATCTGCACCTGCTGGAGGAGCGGTTCGGACCGGACGGCCGCGTCGTCGACAAGACTCTGAGCCATACGCGCCTGGTGGGGCTGATCCGCCACATCTTCCCCAAGGCCCGCTTCATCTGGCTGCGGCGTGATCCCGGCGACACCGCCCTCTCCTGCTTCCGCAGCCACTTCGCCCAGGGCGTGCCATGGAGCTGGTCGCTGAGCGACATCGGCCGGCATTTCGCCGACGAGGATCGGCTCTATGAGCACTGGACACGGCTGTTCCCGGACGCGATCCTCACCGTGCCTTACGAGGCGCTGGTGGCTGATACGGACGCCTGGATCGGCCGGATCCTCGACCATTGCGGCCTGCCGTTCGAGCCGCAGGTGCGGCATTTCAACCTGACCCAGCGGGCGGTGACCACCACCAGCGGCGCCCAGGTGCGCCAGCCGATCTATAATCGATCGATCGGCGGCTGGAAGCGCTACGCCGACCATATGGGGCCGTTCTTCGAGGCCTACGGCGCGCCGGCGACCTGATCGACGACAGCCGAACACGGCCAAAGGGGCGGAGAGCAATCTCCGCCCCTTTTTGCTGCGCGCGTCCCGGCATTGGACCGATCTGGAGGGCAGCTAGGTCCGTCGGGCGTTCTGGCGACCGCCCAAAGAAAAACGGCGGGCCCACGAGGGACCCGCCGTCTGTCTTGTCGCCAAATTCGCGACGGCTGGCTGGGGTCTTAGAAGGCCCAGTTGAAGCCGAAGCGAACGTAGCGCGGCTGCTGGTAGGCGGTCGGCGCACCGTAGGCCGCCGTCGTGGTGCCCGGGATGAAGGCCACGCCGCCGCTGGCGTCCGTACCACGCTCTTGCGAGTTGGTGATCGCGTCCGAGTTGAACACGTTGAACACTTCCGCACGGAACGTCAGGTCGCCGGGGACCATCGTCCAGGCTTGCGGGATCGTGTAGCTCAGCGACATGTCCAGCGCCGTGCTCCAGTCATTTTCCATGACCGAACCACGCGGCGTCGAGACCAGAGCGCCGGTCGACACGTTGCCGGCGCGGCAGAAGAACGACGAGGCGCCGTAGACTTGGGCGAACTGGTCGGTCGGGTGACGACCCAGGCAGCCCAGCTTGTGGGGCGACATGACCGTCAGGTTAGCGCCGACCAGCAGGTCTTCGGTCAGCTGATAGGCGCCGTAGGCCTTGAACTGGTGCGCACGGTGGTTCGGCAGGAGGCCGTACGAACCGTCGGTCAGACCCGGTTGGTCGAAGTCTTGCGTAACCGAGGTGTCGGTTTGGCCGACGTCCGACTTAACGGCGCCTTCGTAGTTACCCTTCGACTCCGACAGCACGTAGGAGCCTTGAGCCATCCACTTGCCGTCCCAGGCGCGTTCGAACTGGAATTCCAGGCCGATATATTCGCGCTTCACCTTCGGGTAGCCCAGGTCGGCCGCGCTGAAGTCGATCGTCCGGAGGGTGGTCTCACCCGGCAGCAGGTCCGACAGCTGGATGGTCTGGGCCAGGCCCGGGTTGTTGACCACGTACTGGTGGAAGCCCGTCCAGATCGCGCCGCAACCGGCGATGCCGTTCTTGGTGCAGTAGGCCAGGACGGCGGCGTCGATGGCCGAGTCCTCGGCCGCGCGGCCCAGGTTGCGATAGGTCAGCGTGACGCCGCCCTTCCACAGCGGGGTGAACTGACGTTCAAAGCCCAGGATGAACGTGCCGTCGGCGGTGACCTCGCAGCCCACGGTGCCCACGGCGCCGACCAGGCTGAACGGACAGGCCGACAGTTGGGCCGAGCCGCCGCCGGCGTTGACGGTCGCCTGGGTGATCTGGGCGCCCAGGGTCGGGATGAAGGTGACCGGATCGATCGCCGTCACACGCCACTTTTCGTTGAAGAACAGCTCAGCGCCGGTCGAACGGAAAGCGGTGTTGGCCGCGACGGGCAGGAAGTAGCGGCCGTACGAGCCGAACACCTTGTTCTTGCCGTCACCCGAGGGGTCCCAGCTGAAGCCAAGGCGCGGACCGAGCGTGCTCTTCTTGAAGTCGATGAAGGCGTCGCCGGCCGGATCGAAGTTCTGGAAGTGGTCGTAACGCAGACCCAGTTGCAGCGTCAGGGTCGGGAGAACGTCCCACGAGTCCTGGATGTAGAACGCCGAGTTCTTGCCTTCGAAAATGCCGCCGTTACGGAACGTCGTGATGTCCACGTAGTCGTCGGCCAGCGAGTTGGCGCCGGTACCATCCACATCGGCGATGCCGTAGGGATCGCCGGCCTTGGCGTCGAAGTATTCATAGTTCAGACCACCGGTCGGAACCGAGAAGTTGCTGAGGGTCAGCTTCTCTTGCTCGTAACCACCACGGATGTGGTGCTTGCCCAGCAGTTCGAAGTACAGGTCGCCGTCGATGCGGTAGAATTCGCGCTTGGTGTCGATCAGCGAGGTCGAGGGCGAGGTCTGCAGACCGACGCGGACCTGCGTGCCCGAGCGGGTGTCGAAGGTCATCGGGGTCGTGCTGTCCGACGGCAGGGTGCTGTCGGAATCTTCGGTGATGCCGTAGGCGGCCGACAGGGTGAACCAGTCGGTGAAGCTGCCGGTATACTTGGCGACCCAGTTCTGACCGCCTTGCTGGAAGATGGTCGAGCTGAGCTGAGCGCCGACCACGTCGGTCGCGCCGTTGAACGCGTAGGTGTTACGGTTCGTGGTGCGGGTCGTGTCGAACCAGGTCAGTTCGACGTGCTGGCGGTCGGTGATGTAGCCGTCCAGCTTCACGCCCCAGAACGGGTCGTTGGACTTGTCGACGGTGTAGCTGTTCAGACGCTTCGAACCGTTGGTCGCGTTGGTCTTACGCTGCTGGTTCAGCACGTAGAAGAACAGGCGGTCTTCGATGATCGGGCCGCTGACCTGGAAGGTCAGGTCGCGCTGGTCGGTGGAGACCCGGCTGTTCTTGACCAGGTAGGTGTCCGGCGACGAATCTTGCAGGCTGTCGGGCTGATAGGTGCCCGAGACTTCGAAGTGGAAGTCGTTGCCGCCCGCCTTGGAGACGGTGTTGATGATGCCGCCGGTCGCGCGGCCGAATTCGGCGGCGTAACCACCGGTCTTCACTTCAACCGTCTTGTAGAATTCGAACGGAACGGTCGAACCACCCAGGTAGGTGTTGAAGTTCGTGATGTTCAGACCGTTGATGTAGAAGGCGTTTTCAGCGGCCGACGAACCGCCCAGGGCGGGTTGGGCGGCAATGCGCGAACCGCCGGCCGAGTCGCCGAACTGCGTGCCGCGGACGGCGCCGGGGGCCAGCAGGGTGACGCTGGTGATGTTGCGCGCGATCGGAACCTGCTTGGACAGGGTTTCCAGGTCGACGGTGATGCCCGTGGTGGTGGCGGCGAAGTCCAGTTGCGGGTTCGCGGTGCCGGTCACGACGACGGCTTCGACTTCACCCTCTTGCGCGAGCGTGAAGGTGTAGGCCGACGAACCGCCCAGCCGGACGGCCACGTTGCCGTCGGTGGTCGGCTGATAGCCAGCCTTGTTGATCGAGACCGAATAGCCGCCGGTCGGAACGAGGGGAACGCGGAACGCACCGTTTTCGTCGGTGGTGATCTGGCGTTCGAAGCCTTGGTTCAGCGACTTGACGGTGACGGCCGCGCCGGCGATCGGAGCGCCCGAGCTGTCCGCGACGGTGCCGACCAGCGAACCGGAGCTGTAGTCCTGCGCCGACGCGATCGTCGGGAACATGGCCGCGACCGTGGTCAGCGCCACAGGAGCAGCGACAGTCGCCAGGCCGGCGAGAAGCGTCGACGTCAAAAGACGCGCGCGAACGCTGCCCTTGGTGGAATTCATCTTCATAATATCCCCTCTAGCATGGCGAAGCATCCCGACCGCCCGCACGCGCCCTTTTCGGGGGCGTTACGTTCGGCCTGTGCGGATTATTGCCCCAACTCCACCACGAGAACTTAGGTGTCCCGGAAAACATTTCCCCGGTTAGGGCGACGTTAGGAGGCGCGCCGCGCGCCGGTCAATTCCGATTACCAATCCGTAATCACATCGCCCCCAGCTGTCGCATTATCGCAACACGATCGCCTCATTTCTGACGAACGCCGCTCAGATTTTCCACAAAGCGAGCGATAACACGGGTCTTAACCCCGGTATCCCCTTGGGTTGAAAGGTAAAATCGACCCGTACCCGCCTATCGAAGCATGGCGACCTAGATTTCCGGCTGGATAGGTCAAAACATTCCCCGTCGTGTTGACATCTAGGAAATCACCCCAAGAAACCAGGTCATTGCCGACATCAAATGCCGAACCCTGACGATGTGCGCGAAATTTTTCCTATTGGGCGCACAAAATTCCGTCACATTTCGCCATCACCGACCGTTGCACGGGCGCCCAAGTGCCGGGATGATGAGCCGATCCCTCGATCCGCCGCCCCCCTCCCGCCTCCCCATGAGTGACAAGCCATGACCGCGTTCCGACGTGTAACCGACTCGCTTTCGGTCAGCCCCCAGATCGCGGTCGATGACCTGGATCGCGCCGCGCGCGAAGGCTTCGTCCTGGTGATCAATAATCGTCCCGACGACGAGGAGCCCGGCCAGCCGTCGAGCGCCCAGGTCGAGGCGGCGGCCCGGGCCGCGGGTCTGGATTACGTGCATATTCCGGTGAGGGGCGGGCCGACCTTCGACCAGGTCGAAGCCATGCGTCGCGCGGTCGAGGGCGTCGAGGGACCTGTCCTGGCCTTCTGCCGTTCCGGCACGCGCTCGATCGTCACCTGGTCGCTGGGACAAGCCTCTTCGGGCGCGACCGATCGCGCCACCCTGGTGCGCCAGGGCGCGGACGCCGGCTACGACCTGGCGGGCGTGCTCGGCGTCTAGTAGGGGTGGCTCAAGGCGACCCGGGCCGCCATCGCCGACGGTTCGGGCTCGCAGCTGGCCAGCACGAACTGCGCCGCGATGAGACACAGGATGGCGAAGGCCGCGCGCTGGAGCCGTTTTGAAACAAAAATCGCTGCGTCGGCGGCCATGATCCGTACTCCACGAGGTTTACGGACCGTTCACCGCAAGACCGGCGCCGCCCTGCCCCTCCGGAGGCCGACATGATCCCCTTCGTTCGCGAGATCGAGTTCGAGTACGGGCGCTGCGACCAGGTTTCGCCATTGATCCGGCGGGTGATCGCCGACAATCCAGGCCCGTTCACCTATGTCGGCACCGGCACCTATATCGTCGGGCGCGGAACGGTGGCGGTCATCGATCCAGGTCCCGACCTGGACGGTCACCTCGCGGCGCTGCTGGCGGCGCTGGAGGGCGAGACGGTCAGCCACATCCTGGTCACCCATCACCACAGCGACCATTCTCCGCTCGCCGGCCCGCTACGGAAGGCGACTGGCGCGACGATCTTCGGCCGCCGCGCGCCGCACCTGGCCGAGGTCGCCCCCGGCCTGGCCCTGGAGGCCGGCGAGGACGAGGGCTTCCGCCCCGATGTCGAGATCGCCGACGGTCACGTCTTCGAGGGACCAGGCTGGACCCTGCGCGCCCTGACCACGCCGGGCCACACCTCCAACCACGTCTGTTTCGCCCTGAAGGAGGAGAACGCCCTGTTCTCCGGCGACCATGTCATGGGCTGGTCGACCACGGTGATCACCCCGCCCGACGGCGACATGGGCGACTACTTCTCCAGCCTGGAGAAGGTTCAGGCCCAGGGGTTCGACATCCTGTGGCCCACCCACGGCGCGCCGGTCCGCGACGTGGCGCCGTTCGTCCAGGCCTATGCCGACCACCGCCGGGCGCGCGAGGCCCAGGTGCTGGGCGCCCTGGCCCAGGGCCCGACGACGATCAAGGCCATGGTGCCCACCCTCTACGCCGCCGTCGATCCGCGCCTCCATCCGGCGGCGGCCATGTCGGTGCTGGCCCATGTGCTGCTGCTGGTGAAGGAAGGCCGCGTGGCGTGCGAGGGCGAACCGGGACTGGACAGCCTGTACCGCCTGGCCTGACGCCGCGTCAGCGCTGGTTGTCGAACCAGTCCGGATGGGACCAGTCGAAGCCGATCACTCGCACCTTATCGTCGGATAGCCGCTGAATGACGACGAGTCGGCCGGAGGGCGTATCGGGCGCCGGGAAATAGGACAGCCCCAGCAGGGGCTCCTTGGACCGCAGGACGATCCGGGGGTCGCTGGCGTCCTCGCCTTCGACCTTGAAGAAGCTGGCCGCCATCCAGCCGCGCGGATCCTGCCACAGGCCCACATAGTCGACGATCAGCCGCGCGCCGTCGCGCCGATAGCCGACCCGGTCCACCGCGATCAGCCGGGCGCCGTCCAGGTCGGGCGCGAGTCTCGCGAACTCCCTGGAGGGCCGCGCGACCGCGGCCCGGTCGTTGGCGATGATCCGGTAATCCCGGATCTCGAAGCCCTCGCCCGTGCGCAGCGCCGCCTGCCCCATCTTGTAGCCGACGACGAAGGTCGCGCAGGCGCCTTCCAGGTCCACGGTCTCGGCCAGCCGTGGCGGCTCGACGGCGATCCGCGCGCTCCAGGTCACACTGGCCGTCGCGGCCGAGGCGTCGCCCGCCGCGGCCTTCAGATCGGCTAGGCGTTGGCCGGACGGCGCGCAGGCGACGGCGGCGGCGTCGTTTGAATCGCCATCCACCTGGGCCGAACTCGGGAAGGCCGTCAGGACGGTCGCCGCCGCGAGGCCAGTCCGCAGGATCGCTCGCAACACCATCGCCGCACGTCCTCGACCGCAACCGCCAGGTCGTTACTGTCCGACGGCGCGCGTGGCGACGCCAGCCAAAAGGACGACTACCCCCTCACGACCGCCAGCAAATCCCCCACCCGGCGGCAGTTGCGGCCCATGTCGCCGCCGGCCTCGCGACCAACCGAGCGCATGTCGACCCGGGCGCCGGCCGCGTCGGGGCGCACCCGCACGACCAGGTCGTCCTTCAGGCCGTACCAGAAGCTCTGGCCCGTGGCCTCCAGCCGGCCGTCCATCGGATCGTCGGTGACGATCGCCAGGCCGGCGGCCTGGACGGCGGCCTTGGCCGCCTCGTAGGCGTCGGTCGGCGAGCGGGCCAGGATCAGCGGCCGGGCGGCCGGGCAGGTCTCGGCGTTGACGTCGGCCACGCGACGGCCGGCGAAGGCCAGCGAACCGACCGGCAGGCTGGGATCGGCCTCGACGGTCTGGGCCTCGCCGCCCCGGGCCGCCAGGGCCGCGTCCGACGGCATCAGGGGGGTCTTCCAGTCGGTGGCGACGTCATGAATGGGCGGCGCGCGACCGCCCATGGCGTTGGCTCCGACCATGGCGCCGAGGGTGGCGATGGTGATCGCCAAGGCCAGCAGCGCCTTCTTCCAGAACCGCGAGAAGCCGCCGAACAGGGCGGCGATCAGGCCCAGAACGCCGGTGGCGACGCCCAGCATGGCCGCCTTGGGCGCCCAGTCCAGGGTCATCTGGTCGTAGCCCAGCGCCAGCGGGAACACGCCGAACTTCACGCCCAGCGCGCCGGCGGCGACCAGCAGGGCCGGCGCCAGGGCGATCAGCACCGCTAGGTCGAGCAGACCGGAGGTGAAGCCGCCGCTCGAAGCCTCGTCCGCCTTCGCCTTGGCCTTCTTGCCCTTGCGCTGGGGAACCACCGGCATGGCCAGCGGCGCTTCCTCGGAGACGAAGACCGGCTTTGAGTGGAAGGCTTCTTCCGGCACCGGCGCGATCGCCGGCGCGGAGTCCAGTGGACCAAGGGGGAAATGCTCCTCCTGGCCGCGCGTCTCGAACAGGGGCTCGGCCTCGGGATCGGCGTCGGCCTTGTCGGCGGCGACAGCGGCGGCCGTCGCCACGATCGGAGCGACCTCGGGCACGGGCTCCGATTGGGGCTCGGCCTCGGCCTCTGCGTGGGCCAGGGCCTCGACCACCCGCGGCTCGGGCAGAGGCGGCGGCTCCGAGAGCGGCTCTTCCGGCTCGGGGGCGTAGATCCGCGCGGCCTGGGCCCCGTCGGCGGCGGCCAGGGTCGGCGCGGGCGGCTCGGGTTCCGGATCGGCCGCGGCCTCGGCGTCCCCTTCCGCGACCGTCGCCACCGCCAAGCCTGGCAGCACATAGTCCTTCATGCGCTGGCGGATCAGCTTCTTGTCGATCTTGCCGGTCGCGCCCAGCGGGATCTCGTCGACGAAGACCACGTCGTCGGGGATCCACCACTTGGCGATCTTGCCTTGCAGGAACTCCAGGAACTCTTCCTTGGTGGCGGTCTCGCCGTCCTTCAGCTTGACCAGCAGGATCGGCCGCTCGTCCCATTTGGGGTGGGCCACGCCGATCACCGCCGTCATCGCCGCCTTAGGATGGCCCAAGGCGATGTTCTCGATGTCGATCGTGCTGATCCATTCGCCGCCCGACTTGACCACGTCCTTGGCCCGGTCGGTGATCTGCATGAAGCCGTGGTCGTCGATCGTGGCCACGTCGCCGGTGTCGAAGAAGCCCTCCTCGTCGAGGATCTTGCCGCCGGCGCCCCGGAAGTATTCGGCGGCGATGATCGGGCCGCGGATCTTCAGGTTGCCGAAGCTCTTGCCGTCGTGCGGCAGGCGCTGGCCCGCGTCGTCCGTCAGCTTCAGCTCCACCCCCAGCGGCGGACGGCCCTGCTTGAGCCGGTAGGGCATCTGCTGATCGAAGGGCAGCTTTTCCAGCGCGTCCGTCATCACCGACAGGGTGCCGACCGGCGAGGTCTCGGTCATGCCCCAGGCGTGGACCACCTCGACGTCGTAGTCGTCGTGGAAGGCGCGGATGATGTGCTCGGGACAGGCCGCCCCGCCGATCACCACCTTCTTCAGAACCGGCAGCTTGGCGCCCGTGTCCTTCAGGTGCTGCAGCAGCATCTGCCAGACCGTCGGCACGGCGGCCGAGAAGGTGACGCCCTCGCTGTCGAGCAGCTCGAAGATCGAGGCGCCGTCCATCTTCGCGCCCGGCATGACCATCTTGGCGCCGGTGCCGGGGGCCGAGAACGCCACGCCCCAGGCGTTGGCGTGGAACATCGGCACGACCGGCAGGATCACGTCCTTCTGCGACAGGCCCATCACGTCCGGCTGCAGGGTGATCAGGGTGTGCAGCACGTTGGAGCGGTGCGAATAGAGCACGCCCTTGGGGTCGCCCGTCGTGCCCGAGGTGTAGCAGAGCCCCGCCGCGGTGCCCTCGTCGAACCCGCCCCAGGCGCAGTCGGCATGATGCTGCTCAACCAGGTCCTCGAAGCACAGCAGGGCCTTGAAGCTGGGCGCCTCGCCGGCCGGTCGGAAGTCGGCCGGCATGTGGTCGCGGTCGGTGAACAGCACCACATGCTCGACGCTGGGCAGGTGCTGCAGAATGCCGGCGATGATCGGCAGGAAGGTCAGGTCGGTGAAGATCGCGCGGTCGCCGGCGTGGTTGGCGATCCAGGCGATCTGCTCGGGGAACAGGCGCGGGTTCAGGGTGTGGCACACCGCGCCGATGCCCATGATGCCGTACCAGGCCTCCATGTGGCGGCCGGTGTTCCAGGCCAGGGTGCCGACCCGATCGCCAGGCTTGATCCCCAGGGCCAGCAGGGCGTTGGACACCCGCTTGGCGCGCCCGCGGATCGCCCCGTAGGTGGTGCGGACAATCGGTCCCTCGACCGAACGCGTGACGACCTCGCGCGCGCCATGCCACTGGGCGGCGTGGTCGATGATCTTGTCGACCGTCAAGGCCCCGTGCTGCATCAAGCCCTGCATAGGCCCTGCTCTCCCGATCCGTTATCGTTGTTCAGACAACGCTAGCGGCACGACGGCGGCCGCGCAACGCGGCGCGCGCTCGGCGCGAACCTTGACCGGGTCGCGCTGATCCGTCGCAGGCTGGATTCAGGTGCTTGAAGCCGCTGTCGCCTATATGTCGGCAGGAAGGCACAGCGGGTGGACGGGACAGGATTCAGTGCGAGGCTTCGACGCCATTTGGGCCGATGACCGGCTGGACGAGGTGGCGATGGACACCCATCGGCTGCTGCCGTCACGGCTGATCCCCGCCCTCCTGACGACGGCGGTCGCCGCCTATGCCCTGGGTTTCGCCGTGGCGGTCGGGTGGCTGCTGACTCTCATCGCCGGCGAGGGCCTGGCCCGGCTGGCGACCCGGCGGTTCAAGGGCGGCGTTCCCGGCACGCCGCGCGCCCGCGCCGCCTTCGTCTGGGCGGCCCTGCCCATCAATCTGACCTGGGCCGGGCTGGGCGCCATGCTGTGGCTGTCGACGCACGCCGACCTCAAGATGGCCGCCTTCGCGATCTGGGCGGGGCAGATCATCTACACCCAGAATTTCCGCCACCAACCCGTCGCCCTGCTGGCGATCAGCGCCGTTTCGCCGATGATCTGCCTGCTGGTCTTCCCGCTCTTCTTCCTGGCCGGGCAGGGCGTGGGTCCCAATACGATCCGCCTGGGCCTGGCCATGGTGGTGCTGACCACGATCAGCGTCATGCTGGCCAACCGCGCCGCCGCCAACCGCATGGACGCCCTGACCCGTGGCCTGCGCGAGGAGCGCGAGCGCGCGCTGGAGGCCACCCGCGCCAAGTCGACCTTCGTGGCCGTCACGAGCCACGAGCTGCGCACGCCGATGAACGGTCTGCTGGGCATGGCCTACGCCCTGGATCGCTCAAACCTCAACGAGGCCCAGCGACGGCATGTGCGCCTGATGATCAAGTCGGGCGACAGCCTGATGCAGGTGCTCAACGACGTGCTGGACCTGTCGAAGATCGAGGCGGGCAAGGTCGATCTGGACCGCGTGGCCACCAACCTGCACGACCTGGTCCGCGCGGCGGGCGACGCCTGGCGTGACGCCGCCGCCGAGAAGGGCCTCTGGCTGCGTACGGAGATCGACCCGAACGCGCCCGACTGGATCCTGGCCGACCCCCAGCGCATCCGCCAGGTGCTGATGAACCTGATCTCCAACGGCCTGAAGTTCACCGGCCAGGGCGGGGTGACGATCCAGTTGTCCGCGCCCGGTTCACCCGACGCCGGCGGCGCGCAAGAAATTCGGCTCCGGGTGATCGACACCGGAGTCGGCGTCAACGCCGATGTCCACGACCGGATCTTCGACAGCTTCACCCAGGCCGACAACGCCGTCTCGCGCAGCCACGGCGGTACGGGGCTGGGCCTGACCATTTCGCGCGCGCTGGCCCGCCAGATGGGTGGCGACCTGGTGCTGGAAAGCGGCGGGCTGAACCGTGACGGAGGCGGCGCCGCGTTCGCCTTCACCCTGCGCGCCGCATCGATCGCCGCGCCCCCCGTCACGGCCGAGGAGGCGGAGGATCAGCAAACGGCGGACCTGGACGCCTTGCGCATCCTGATGGCCGAGGACAACGCCATCAACCAGGTCGTGGTGCGCACGATGCTGGAGGCCACCGGCGTGACCCTGACCATCGTCGATGACGGCCAGGCGGCCCTGGAGGCCCTGGAGGCCCTGAAGGGCGAGGTGTTCGACGCGGTGCTGATGGACATCAACATGCCGGTGATGGACGGCATCACGGCCCTGAACGCCATCCGCGCGGGCGCGGCGGGCGATCCGTCGATCCCAGTCATCGCCCTGACCGCCTCGGCCATGTCGGGCGACCGCGAACGCTTCCTGGCGATGGGCTTCGACGATCACCTGGGCAAGCCGATCCGGCCGGCCGACCTGTTGTCGTCGATCTGCACGGCGGTGCGGCCGAAGGGACGGTGCGCCGAAGCGGTGGGGTCCTAGCCCCTACCCCATCGTCTCCGCCAACGCCCGGGCCTCGTCCTCGAAGGCGCTGACCGTATCGACGCGGCGCCAGGCGATCTCGCCCGTGTCGCGGGCCAGCTGGCTTTCCAGCACCGCCACGTCGGCGTCCGACGCGTCGTTGACGCGGGCGGCGACGCGGGCGCGCAGCACCTCGGGCGGGGCTTCCAGCCAGACGCCCTGGAACGCGACGTCGACGTCCCTGGCCAGGGCCTCGGCGCGGGCCCGCTGCTCGGGCTTCAGGAACACCGCGTCGACCACCACCGAGCGGCCGCCGGCCAGGGTCAAACGCGCGTCGCGGAACAGCTCGTCATAGACCCGCTCGCTCATTTCCGGCGTGTAGGCCGCCTTGGGCAGGCGATGCAGCGAAGGCACGCCGCACAGGCGCTTGCGAATCTCGTCGGTGCGCAGGACCACCGCCCCGGGCGCCGCGCCCAGGCCGGGCGCGCAGACCCGGGCGAAGGTCGACTTGCCCGAGCCCGAGAAGCCGCCGGTGGCCACCAGGCTGACCGGCTTGGGCGCCAGGTGCTCCAGCGCCGTGGCTAGATAGGCCCGCGCGGCCTCGTCGTCGTTGCTGTAGGCCCAGACGTGGGTGCGCACGGCGGCGCGGACGCTGAGCATCAGCGGCAAAGCCGCAAGGCCTGTCCACAGGCCTTCGCCAAAAGTGCGGCCAGCCTCGTCGAGATAGGCGTTCAGCACCCGGCCGGCGGCGTCGCGACGACGGCGGAAGTCCAGGTCCATCAGCAGGAAGGCCAGATCGTACTGGATGTCGATGTCCGACAGCGAGTCGTTGAACTCGATGCAGTCGAACAGGATCGGCTTGCCAGCCTCGACCAGGATGTTGCCCAGGTGCAGATCGCCGTGGCAGTGACGCGCGAAGCCCTGGCCGGCCCGTTCATTCAGCAGCGGACCCAGGCGCTCCAGCGCCAGGTCGGTCTCGGCGATCAGCCGCTCGACGGCTTGCGCGCCGAGACGCGGGGCCAAGCCGCGTAGCAGGTTGGCGTTCGACGCGATGGTGTAGCCCAGGGCCCCGACGCCGCCGCCTTGCGGCCGCAGCGGCGCCCCCGCGTGGAATTGGGCGATCGTACGGCCCAGGGACTCCTCGAGCGCGTCGTCGATCGCCCAGGGTTGCTGGGCCAGCACGCCCTGCTCGTCAAAGCGGCGCATCTCCAGCAGGTATTCGACGGTCTCGCCGGCCCCATCCATCTCGACCCCGCCACTATCGGTCCGCGTCAGGCGCCGCACGGCGCGATAGATGTCGGGCGCGGCGGCGCGGTTGAAGCTGAGCTCGCGCTCCAGCGACCAGCGGCGCAGTTCGAGGGTGGAGTAGTCGAGAAAACCGAAATTGACCGGGCGCTTGACCTTCCAGGCCGCCTCGCCGACCAGGAACACGCGGGCGCAGGAGGTCTCGATCACCCGATCGGCTCGCTCGCCCATCCAGGCGGCCACTTCCTGCTCGCGAACCGCCTCCGCGTCCTTGATCACGCCCAAACCTCGCCAAACACCAGGATTTCACGCCCGTATTCTGGGCGCCGGCGTCCCCATAGCGGAAAGTTCGCATCACGTCGCGCCCGGCGCGCTTGCTTGCGTCATGGTTGAAGGTCTATGGTAAATTAACCATAGATAGAGTCACCATTGCATGCTGATCGACGCGGTCCCTACCCGGTCCGAACGCAAGAAGACCGCCATCCTTGTCGCCGCGCGCGGCGTCTTCCTCCGGGAAGGCTATTCCGCCGCCGGCATGGAGGTGGTGGCCCGGATGGCGGGCGTGTCCACCGCCACCCTCTACGCCTACTTTCCCAGCAAGGCCAAGCTGTTCGAGATCGTCGTCGACGACGCCGTGCGGCACATGGCCGAACCGGTGCGCGACAGCGTGCGCGCGAAGGGCGGCGCCCGTGCTCGCCTGACCGACCTGGCCCTGGCCTATGCGACCCTGATGTCGCTGCCCGCGACCCGGGCGGTGTTCCGGATGGTCGCTGGCGAACGCCGACGGTTCGAGGACGTGGCGGACCTGGTGCGGCGGTTCGCCCATCAGCAACTGGGCGGCGCGGCGATCCAGGTGATCGAGCATCTGATCGAGACCGGAGAGCTGGCCGCCGACCGGCCCGCCCAGGCCGCCGGCCAGCTGTTGGGCATGCTGGACCACGCCACACTGACCCTGGGCCTGACGGCGGGCGACGACGCCCAGACGACCCGGCCGCTGGCCGACATCTGCGCCGACGCGGTCGAGACGTTCCTGGCTCGGTACCGCGTCTAGGGGAACAGCCGCCTGGTCGCCCAGCCCTCGCCGACGCGCTCGTAGACCAGCCGTTCGTGCAGGCGGAACGGGCGGTCGCGCCAGAACTCGATGACCTGGGGCACGACGCGATAGCCCGACCAATGCGGGGGGCGCGGCACCTTGCCGATCCCGAACTTCAGCGCCATCTCGGCCACGCGCCGCTCCAGGGCCAGGCGGTCCGGCAGCGGCCGCGACTGGTCGCTGGCCCAGGCGCCCAGTTGGCTGTGGCGAGCCCGGCTGGCGAAATAGGCGTCGGCCTCGGCCTCGCTCACCGGTTCAACGACGCCGCGCACGCGCACCTGGCGGCGCAGAGACTTCCAGTGGAACAGCAGGGCCGCCTTGGGCTGGGCGTTCAGCTCCACGCCCTTGGCGCTCTGGGTGTTGGTGTAGAAGACGAAGCCCCGGGCATCGACGCTCTTGAGCAGCACCATGCGCGAATCCGGCAGGCCGTCGGCGTCGACGGTCGAGACGGCCACGGCGTTGGGATCGTTGGGTTCGCCCTTGCCCGCCTCGGCCAGCCACGCCTCGAACAGATGGATCGGGTCGCCCTCCGGCAGCAGCGGCGGGGGCGTGGCCTCGGTCACCTGGCGGACATAGTCGTCCTCGGACGGTGAGGCGGGGATCAGGGGCGCGTCGGTCATGGCACGGATATAGGACACCCCACGCCAAAGGGCCAAGCCTGCGGCTATGCTTGACGGGCCGGGGCGGTCGCGCGCATCTGCCGCGCGAGACGTGAAGGACACCCCATGAAACTCGGCACGCGGGCGCGACTGGCCTGGATCCCCCTGGCGCTGTGGTGCGCGGCCGGCCTGTGGATCGGCTACAGCCAGACCGTCAAATGGCGGGGCGACGACGCCCAGGACTGGATGATCCTGGCGGCCGGGGGCCTGTTCCTGTTCGCGGGCGGGGCCTGGAACCTCTGGCGCGTGCGCGCCAAGGCGGCCGAACTGGCGCGCGCTCAGGGTCCCGACGTCGACGTGCCGGTCACCTGGCATCGCAAGAGCGGCTCTTGGGCGGTGATCGTCTTCGCGGCCGGCGTGGCGGGCGTGTTCGGCCTGGTCTGGCTGATGGGCACGCAGATCCGCTAGAGCAATGCATCGCCGTGCGTCCTTCGAGGCCCGCTGGCGGGCGCCTCAGGATGAGGAATTCAGTGCAATGAGGTCCTCATCCTGAGGTGCGAGCCGCAGGCGAGCCTCGAAGGACGCACGGCGGCCGTAGTCGCGCGAAAGTCTTAACTTAACGCCCCGTTGACCAAACGGCGGCAGGGTCGGCGGCATGACCGCCGGCTCGTCTTCCGTTCCCAGTCTCCAGGCCGCCCGCGCCATCCTCGGCGTCGACCCCGGCGCGGACGAGCGCGAGCTGCGGGCCGCCTATCGCGAAGCCGCCAAGCGCGCCCACCCCGACCGTCCCGGCGGCGACGCGGCCCTGTTCCGGGACGTGCTGGCCGCCTACCGCCTGCTGCAGGACGCTCCGACCCGGCGGATCCATTTCCCACCCGCCGTCACCGAACCGGCCCGGGTCGAGCAGGCCGTCCTGCGGATCGACGCCGCCCTGGCCTTCGCCGGCGGCTCGCTGGATCTGGCGCTGGACGCCCGGAAGCTGCGCCTGACCCTGCCGGCCGGCCTACGCGAGGACGACAAGGTGCGGGTCGAGAACGTGACTTTCCGCGTCGTGCTCGAGCACGATCCCGACGCCCTGGTGCGCGGCGGCGACCTGTGGCTGACCGCTCGGCTGGACGCCCGCGCCCTGGCAGAGGGCGGTCGGATCGAGGTGGCCACGGCCCTGGGCCCGCGCCTGGTCTGGATCTCGACCAAGGCCGCCGCCCGGGGCCTGGTGCGCCTGCCGGGACAGGGCCTGCCCGCCCGCGGCCCGCACCGGGCCGGCGACCTGTTCCTGCGGCTGGAAGCTCTGGGCGACGGCGCCGAAAGCGCGGCCCGCTCGCAGTTGAAGCGCTTCGCGGCCGCCTGGGCGGCTTAAGAGCCCTTCCCAATCCACCAACCGCCGGGCCTACTGCTTCCGACGCCGCCGAAGAGCGGTCGGGAGGATCGTTCATGACCCAGGAAGCCCTGCGCGCCCGGCGCGAGACCATCGTGCGCGAGCACATGGCCGACGAGATCGACCACGCCTGGGACAAGGTGCTGGCGACCTTCCCCCACCCCCACTACGAGATCATCGCCACCGGCGCGGTCCATGACGGCCGACCCGATGTCGAGCGCTACTATACGACCTCGCGCCAGACCTTTCCCGACCAGCGCAACACCTTGCTGTCGCTGCGCCATGTTGATGACGGGATCGTGGTCGAGTTCGTGCTGGAGGGCACGCAGCTGGGACCGCTCGGCCCGCTGCCCGCCACGGGCCGCCCGTTCAGCTGCCAGATGACGGCCTTCTTCCTGTTCGACGGCGAGACCCTGGTCTGCGAGCGGATCTATTCCGACAGCCTGACGATCGTCCGCCAACTTCTGGGCGGGATGACGCCGATGGAAGCGCTGAGCGCTCTCGTGGAGGCGGCGAAGGCGGCCTGACGCCCCCAGAAACATCGCGCACGATAAAAAACTTCCCCACGCCCTTGCCATTAGATCGTGCACGATTAAATCGTTCAGTATCGAACAACGCCAAGGAGGCACCCGATGTCCACCCTCTATCAAACCCGCGCCACGGCCACCGGCGGCCGCGAAGGCAAGGCCCGCAGCGACGACGGCCTGCTGGACGTGCAATTGGCCCTGCCCAAGGCGCTGGGCGGCAACGGCCAGGGCACCAACCCCGAGCAGCTGTTCGCGGCCGGGTACGCCGCCTGCTTCCAGAGCGCCCTGGCCCACGTGGCCCGCCAGCAGAAGATCGGCCTGACCGGCTCGACCGTGACCGGCGTCGTCGGCCTTGCCCCGCTCGAGGTCGGCTTCAAGCTGGAAGTCGCCCTGGAAGTCGAAACCCAGGGCCTGACCCAGGAAGAAGCCGAAGCCCTGGTTGCGACGGCGCACAAGGTCTGCCCCTATTCCAACGCCACGCGCGGCAATGTCGACGTCGCGATCACCACAAAGGCCGCATGACCTCGAAGACGAACACGAACGACAGCAAACCGGTCGAGGTCCTGCGCCTCGACCGTCAGCTGTGCTTCGCCCTCTACGGCGCCGCCAATCGGGTGACGCGGCTCTACCGGCCGCTGCTCGAGGCCCTGGGCCTGACCTATCCGCAGTACCTGGCCATGCTGGTGCTGTGGGAGGCCAGCCCCCGCACCGTAGGCGCCCTGGGTGAAGCCCTGGACCTGGAATCCAGCACCCTGACCCCGTTGCTCAAGCGGCTGGAAACCCAGGGCCTGGTGGCGCGAACCCGTGATCCCGAGGACGAACGCCGCGTGGTCGTCACCTTGACGCCAGCCGGCGTCGCCCTGCGCGACAAGGCCAGGGCCGTGCCAGAGCAGCTGTTCTGCAAACTGAACATGCCGTTGGATGAGCTGGGCGACCTGCGCGAACGGCTCAAGGGCCTGGCGATCTAGGGCGTATCGACGCTCACGCGCGGCGCGGGGTCCTCGTCCTCGCCCTCTCCCCAGGCGTCGAAGCTATAGGGCTCGGCCAGCGGCAGACAGCTGACCAGGATCTGGGCCGTCAACCCCGGCTCGGCGACGACGGACGGCTGCTCGCCGTACACCGCCTCCCAAAGCTCGGCCAGTTCCTGGTACGCGACATCGGGCACTCTACGCTCTCCTCACGAGAGACTAATGCCGTTGAGCATCAAGGGGTTGCTGGTTAACGGCGCGCGCGACTTCCGCGCGCGCCGTCGCCCCTGCCCGCGCCGGTCCCCCCGCCCAGAACAAGTCTGTCGTGGTCAGACGCAAGCCAAGCGGCGACGGTAGGCGGGCCATGGCGCCGCTGCCATGGGGCCAAACCCTTCATCGCCGGCGGGAGAGGACGAGGTCGAGCCCCGATATTCACCCTAGGGCGTATCGACATTCAGCGTTTCAAGCCGTTGTCCAACCCACGATCCCCAACCCTTCAGCCGTCATTCCCGCCCTTGTGGCGGGAACCCCTGGTTCAACTGACGGTGAGAAGCACTGGCGCGCTGGCGCGCCACACATCCGCACCTGCGGCGGATAGCGGGGTTCCCGCCACAAGGGCGGGAATGACGGCCAATATGGTGGACCTGCGAGAGCACAGCTGAATGTCGCTTAGCCCTAGGGCGCGATGGCCAGCTCGAACGGCGTCGCCGGCAGGCCGGTCCGCCCATACAGGTTGAGGATCGGGCTGTCGGACCAGGCGAAGCGGACCTTGACCGGCGCGAAGCCGGCCGGGATCGCCAGCCGTAGCTGATCGCCCGCCAGGACCGCGTCCGCGAACCGGCAGGCGCCGCCCGCGTCGCATAGCTCGAACCCGACCGGCCGAGCATCGGCCTGCACCACCGCCGGCTGATCCAGCCGCACAACGACCGAGGTCCCCGCCCCCGTCTTGGCCAGCGCGGCGGACAGCGGAGCCGGGCCGGCGGCGACCAGGCTCGTCTCGCCATAGGCCAGCTTGCGGGCCTGCAGGGCCAGGCGATGTCCGACCTGCTGCTTGTTGGCCGGGTGGATGTCATAGATGTCGCCGATGTCGACGGCCGAGGCGAGGCCGACCTGGGGATCGGCGGCGGCCACGCGACGCTGGACGTCGCGGACCCCGGCCCAGCCGGACTCGACCGGCGTCGTCTGGCGCGGTCCGAAGGCGGCCAGTTGCACCACCAGGAAGGGCAGGTCCGGCGCGTCGAACCACCGCCGCCAGTCGGCGACCAGGGCCGGCAGCAGACGACCATAGGCGGCGGGCTCGACGACATTGGCCTCGCCCTGGTACCAGGCGAAGCCCTTCAGGCCATACGGAGCCAGCGGCGCGATCATGCCGTTGCGCAGGGTGGACAGGCCGCTGGCGCCGACCCATGGCGCGGTGGGCGGCAGGCCGCTCTGAGCGAGGGTGCTCGACACCTTGTAACGCCAGGTCGCGCCCAGCGGGGCGAACGAGCCGTCGTCGAACTTCAGGCCTTTCTGGGCCGCTGGTCCCCAGGCCCCGCCGCCGCCGTTGGTATCGACGGCCCGCACGGCGATCAGGTTGGCGCCCGCCCGCAGCACGCCCGGCGCGATCCGGTACTCGCGCGGCCGGTCCCAGCCCTGCGACGAGCCGATCTCGCGACCGTTGACGAAGGTGGTGTCCAGGTCGTCGATCGGTCCCAGAGACAGGGTCGCGCCCTGGCCGGCCTGTTTCTCGGTCAGGGTGATCGAGGCGCGCAGCCAGATCGTACCGTCGAAGGTCTCAAGTCCTGGAGTGGTCTCCCAGAACTGTTCGGCGGGCATGGTCTTCCAGTCGCGGTCGTCGAGGTCCGGACGGCTCCAGGTCGCGGCCTGCGGTTCGACCCTGGCGGCCCACCGGCCGAGCATGGCGCGCCACTGGGCCATGCCGGCGTCCGGCGACCGGGCGTAGTCG
>Ga0101941_1000738_pt1 | contig 41492 bp, 47 predicted proteins | sample DewCreD2012metaG_3_FD_75242 | JGI IMG/M metagenome (GOLD analysis project Ga0101941, IMG submission 75242) | Hot spring sediment bacterial and archeal communities from British Columbia, Canada, to study Microbial Dark Matter (Phase II) - Dewar... ... | reverse complement strand
TGTAAAGGGTTTCATGAGGAGCATACGGGTAATGGAATTGGAAAAGATTTTCAAATGAGGCAACGAATGATTTTCAGAAAGGTTTTACGTGAGGCAAAACGAACGGTTGACAAACAACAGGCGGCTGTGCTATCGTGCTGCCAGCAGACAGGGCAGAAGAAGGGGGCAAGCGCTATGCGTCGTATGGGGATATTACTGGCATTCTTTTGCGCACTCATTGCGGCTCATGCCTCAGAGGACTATCCGCCCGCTCGCTGGGTTCCTGCGTATTCGGGCAACTATACCACGTCTAATCGCCCCAGCACCTATCCGATATGGTACGTGGTGGTGCACGTGGTGCAGGGGTCGTACAACGGCTGTATCTCGTGGTTCCAGAACCCCAGTTCGCGCGTCAGTGCGCACTACGTGATTCGCTCCTCCGATGGCGAGGTCACGCAGATGGTGCGCCACAAAGACATCGCGTGGCACGCGGGCAACTGGTGGTATAACTGCCGTTCCATCGGCATCGAGCATGAAGGCTGGGTGGACGACCCGAGATGGTTCACCTACGCCATGTACTATTCCTCCGCCGCGCTGGTGCGTCACATCTGCCGGGCATACGGCATCCCGCGTACCCGAAGCTACATCATCGGACATGCAGAAGTGCCCGGCGCAACGCACACCGACCCCGGTCCGAACTGGGACTGGGATTTCTACATGCAGATGATCCAGTCCTCGGCGATACTGGAAGAGGCTTCGGTTCCGCTTACCCTGCGACCGGGCGAAACCGCCTCCGCCCTGCTTCGCTTCCGCAACACCGGCGACATCACCTGGCAACCGACAGGCAGCACGCCGGTACGACTGGGCACGCAGAACCCGCGCGACCGTTACAGCCCCTTCTTCACGCCGGGTAACTGGATTTCACCCAATCGCCCCGCCGCCGTAGCAGCCGCTACCCCGCCAGAAGCATACGGCGATTTCGCATTTACCCTGACCGCGCCCGAACGCTACGGCAGCTACACAGAGAGCTACCAGCTGGTACGCGAGGGGATAACATGGTTCGGTCCCATTGTGTCGTTCCGCATCGACGTGGTGCCCTGGGATGTGGTCTACGACAATACCAGCGCGAACTTCACCGTATGGGGCACGTGGAATACGGGCACTACCGCCCCTGGCAAATACGGGGCGGACTATCGCTGGACGAGCACCAACCCCAACAGCACCGCCTACGCCCGCTGGTACCTGAACGTGCCCAGAGACGGCTATTACGATGTATACGCCTGGTGGAGCCAGGGCTCTAACCGCAGCACCGCTGCACGCTACGAGGTGGTGCATCGTGGAGGTACCACCGTGAAGGTGGTGAACCAGCAAACGAACGGCGGCAAGTGGAACTGGCTGGGACGATACCAGTTTATCCGGGGCACGGGCTTCGTATACCTGCGCCCGAAAGCATCCTCGGGCTATGTGGTGATTGCCGATGCGGTACGTATCGTCGGTCCTCTGAGCCCGATGAGGCGGTAGGGGGGATAGCAACGATGCGCTGTCTGCTGCTCGCAGCCTTATGCCTTGTTCTGTGCTTGCAGGCGCAGGCTGACGATTGGCAAAAGGACACTCGCTTGCAAAAGGCGGTTACCCTGTATCTTGCCAACGCCTTGCTGGACGAAGTGGTACAGGAGCTGAGTAAACAAACGGGGGTTACTTTTACCATAGACCCCGCCCTGGAGGAAGAAAAAGCCACCCTTTTCGTGAAGGACAAACCCGCGTGGCAGGTGCTGGAGAAGCTGACCACCCTGCTGGACATCCGGTGTGAGAGAAACGGAGAGGGCTACCACCTGTTTCCCGACCCGAAAGCGGTACAGCAGGAGCGTGCCACGCTGGAGTGGGAGCGCAGCGCCCTGCGCCGCGACGTTGAGAAGATGTTGCGCGAGTGGTCACAAGCTACCAGAGAGGACTACCTGACCCTGATAGCAAAAAAGCGTGCACTGGAAGAGGAGATGGAGCGTCTGGAAAGGGAGAAACCTCCCGGGTGGCAGGACCGGCGCGACGCCCTCGCTAAACGGATCTACCCGCTTAGCGGGGTTTATCTGCACCAATACCTTGCGGGCTGGTGCTATCGTCGGTACCCCGCAAGTGTATGGAGACCGTTCTGGGATGGAGAGGTGCTGTGGTTCTCCACCTCCGGGGAGCCGAACACCTTGCCTCTGCCCCCCGACGCCCTCAGGTGGGTGACACTTTTAGACCCCCAGCCCCAGCTGGTACACTTTGGTATCCGCTTCGACAGCCAACGGGTGCGTCTGCTGTTTTATCTGAGAACGGAATCGGCGGAGTACCTGAGGGAGAAGAGCATAGAAACTGACTTCTCCGTTAATGAGGAAGGAATACGTCCCGATGCTTCCCTGGAGATACCGTTGCACCGGCGCTGGCTGTCGTGGAGTACGCCAGAGGATGCTATCGAGCGCGACCTGCGATTGAAGGAGCAGATTCACCGCAAACCTGCCTTACCAGATTCCCGGTCCCCTGCTACGATTGCCGACTGGCTTCAGCGTTTCGTCATGTATAGTGGTTTCAACGTGGTTGCAGACTCGTTCCGTCTACCTGAACCCCTCATCGAGCAAGGTGACACCTTGATAGAGTGGTTGCAGGACTCCCCCATGTGGCATGGAGGCTATCTGCGTGTGGAGGAAGACTGGTTGCTCTTTCGCCACTGGCGATACTGGCGTCTGAAACGAAGCGAGCTACCGGAGAGGCTGGTGCGCACGATAGAGCGCACGGCGCAAGAAGAGGGCACATCGCTGGATGACTACGCTGCTCTCGCTTCCCATCTTACCTCGGAAGGAATGGCGCGCCTCGCAGGGGAAGGGTACCTCTTCCGCTTTGACCATACTCCCCTGCAACACGCCGCGCCTGCCTTGCGCTTCTGGGCAAGCCTGACCGCAGACCAGAAGAAAGCCGCCCTCCAACGACAGCCCCTGCCCTACGTAAGCCTCACCCCCGCTCAACAGAAGCTGTTCCGTGAAGCGATGCTGGCAAAACTGTACGAGGAGCCGAAGATGATACTCTTCGATGCGTTGAACAGTGCGGAGTTACAGCCAGCTCTCGCTTTTGTGGTGGAACGCTGGCGCGAAGAAGCCTACACGCTTACCGACGAAAGGGTGTCTATCACCGCCGAGAGCCCTGAGGAGCTGGAGCAACAGCGCCACCTGGTTCCCAACGCCCTCGACAGACAGCAACAGGCTCAAATAGAGCAGATAACCTTCTACTTTGGTATCGATTCCCGGAGGTCTGTGCGCTATGACCTCTCGATTCACAAAAAATCTGCCTCCTCTTCCTCTGCGAAGCAGGAAAAGGAGGAACCTTTTTCAAAGATTTTATCAGAAAAATAGCTTCTCCCCATTGACAATTGCGTTGTTATCCTGTATATTTAGAGTAGTGAACTGAGAAACTATAGTATATCTATCCTATTTTGATATGCTAGTAGCCTGATGCGTTCTGTACGACAAACTCTTTGTTCTCGGGAGGAGCTTCCTGTGAACGTGCAAAAGCGTTGGCTCTGTCTGAGCGCAGTAGCGCTGGCATTGTTAGCAGCGGTAACCGTTGTGGCGGAGAAAGAACAGCAGAAGGCAACTCCTTATCCGCTGAGCCTCTTCGCCAAGGCAACGCCCGATGACTATATGGGCGAGAAGGACTGCGCTGAAGCGGGATGCCACTATCCTCACGCCGATAACTTTAACCGCTCACCGCACGCCCCCTTTGTGCGAAACCCGAAACTGCCGGTTGACAAGCAGGGATGCGAAGCCTGTCACGGACCGGCGAACCCCCACCTCGAAGACCCCTCAAAAATCTTCAGCTACAGCCAGTCCAAGCCGGCGGACATCGCGGCGATGTGCCTGCGCTGCCATGCGGATACCATGCGCCTGTCACAATGGCATCGCACCCAGCATGGAAAAGCGGATGTAGCCTGTACCGCGTGCCACCAGATTCACTGGCAGCCGCACAAGGAGCCGCCCGCGCGAGGTCTGATTAATCTGGGAAGCCTGCGCTCGCCGCAGACGGAGAAGGAGCCACAGCCTCGTCGCCTGCTGAAGTTCGACGACCCCATCCTGTGCAGTCAGTGCCATCAGCGTCAGGCGAACGAGTTCCGGCTCAACTTCCACCATCCGGTTCCTGAACGCAGGCTGGAGTGCAGCGAATGTCATGAGCCGCACCCCAGCAAGGCAGCGCAGAAACGCTTCCGCCCCATCAAAGAGATGTGCGTCAGCTGCCATCCCGACAAAGCCGGACCGTTCACCTATGAGCACGACCCGGTTGCCGGATGGAGCGGGGAAGGATGTACTGAGTGCCATCGGGCGCACGGCTCGCAAAACCCCAAACTGCTGAACGCCTTCTCGAGAGGGCTGTGCACTCAGTGCCATACCGACAAATCGGCAACGCACTACCCGGGACGCACTTGCTGGATGGTAGGTTGCCATGCGGCTGTGCATGGCTCCAATTCCGACGCGCTGTTGCGTCGCCCGTAGGGGGTAAACATTATGGACGACAAACGTGGTGCTATCACTCGCCGACTCGCTTATGCCCTGCTCACGAGCGGGCTACTGATATGGTGTCTGTGCGTGGCTTCGCCGGCTCATGCGCAGGTTACCCCACCGTCGGAACAGGAGACTCAGGCTCCGCCAGAGGCGCCGGAAGCCCCACTGCCTCCACCGCCCAAGCCTGTCTCTATAGACTTCGGCTGGTCGTGGTGGAACGTAGACGGCAACCTCGCCAAGTTCCGACAATACGCTACCCCACCGAACGGTCGCTTCATCCGCGAGCTGCGCTATATTTCACCCTTCTGGCGCACGGGCGACAACCTGCGCCTGCAGCTGTGGAGCCCCACAGAAGACGACTATCGGCTGGAAAGCAACCTGTCATTTGGATTCGGTACCACTCGCATCGAGGCGTGGACCACGCGCAACCGGTTCATCACTCCGGTTCCCGACATCCTGCCGACCAGCGAGCGCAGCGTTACCGAATCCTTCTTCAAACAGTCGCTGACGCCTGATTTTGCGGTGTTCGTGCGATATCGCCAGGACGGACAGAACCACTATCTGGAGTCCCCGCGCACGCCCTTGCTGCAAAACACCCGCTACTGGGATGCGGTCGCCGAGGGCAAGCTGGGCAACGGACAACTCAGCATCGGCTACACCGACTGGCGATACTTTGACCGAACGAACACCTTCCCCGATACCAGCATGGAACGCTGGCACGCCCGCTATCTATGGGAGATCAACCCCAGTCTGGCTGTGGAAGGGACATTCGCCCGCATGGACCTGCGCCAGCAGAACCGTCCCAGCAGCAAAATGGAGACGCTGAACCTGGCGAGCGACCTCATGCTGGGTACAGCAACGGAGCTGGCTCTCTCGTTCCGGCAGGACAAGATAGCATTGCCGGTGGTGCAAAATGCCACTGTTCAGGAGCGGCGCAGCACCAGCGCGCTACTTATCCACCGCTGGAGCCAGTGGAGCCTGCAGGTGGGTGTGCGCGAGCGTGAGGCAGAAAGGGTACGCGCCGACCGCAGCTTCGTCGACGTGCCGCGCTGGTGGACGGTGGAAGGCAGGCTATGGGGCAGGCTCAGCAAACAACTGCGTCTAACGGTGCGCGGTTGGGACGAACGCCTCAACGACCCGCCCGCTATGCTCACCGCCGACCCGCGTTCCCTGTATTGGGATAACCGGCGGTTTGCGCAGGTCAAACTGGATGGAGGCACACCCGCATTCAACGGCTACATCACCTACACTTACCGACGGTGGGCAAACGGTGCACGTGCCGTCGCGCTGAACCTGAACGGCATTACGCTGGGGGGCACATGGACGCCCAGAGATGACTTCAGCCTGTTTGCCGAGTACTCGTCCGAAGCGTGGACAGCGCGCAGTGAGGTCACGCAGTCGCCTACGCTGGACAACTTCGTGCCCAACAGCAGGGTAAGCACAGTCGGGTTCAACTGGAACATCAATAGCCGTGCCACCATCAGTGCGAGCTACACCAACTTCGTCACCGACAACGACAACCCGCTGTTACTGCGGGACGGCAACACCGAAGGGCGGTTCTTTACAGCGAACCTCAGCTACCGACTGCCTTCGGACTACGAGATGACGCTCACCATCGCGCCGTGGAGCTATCGCGATGAGGTGGTTAGCCTGATGGATTACGATACGCATCTGGTGTTGCTGTCACTGAGTGGAAGGTTCTAAGAACATGGGGAACCAACGGAGGTTATCACCATGAAAAGCGTGAAACGTCTGGGTCCAGTAAGCTTCACCCTCGCTACGGTGGCTGCTGCCTTGCTGTTGTACGGTTGCGGAGGCGAAGCAACCAGGCAGACCACTCTATCCATCGAGGAAGCTTTTCGCACCAGCCTGCACGCCACCAGAATGGGCAAACTCACGTGGTACAGCAAGGCAAACGGTGGGCTGGAAACTCTGATCGATGAGTCTGCTCCACCGGGTGATAAGGCTGTTATAGAAAAGTGCAGGAAATGTCACCCTGGTAGCAAAGCAGACGGCACTCCCATCGACCCTGCGACCTATCAGCCCGGCTGTGACGACTGTCATACCAGCCCCGGCTCGCCGGTCAGCGACCAGATTTGCCTGAAGTGCCACGGGCGGCAGGCACGCGAGATAGCGCTGGGTTATTCGGACGTGCACCGGGCGAAGGGCTTTCAATGTACGAGCTGCCATACCCTGGAGGATGTGCATGGAGACGGCAAGCAGTATGCCTCGTGGCTGGACGAAGGCGCGGTAAAGGTCAAATGCGAACACTGCCACCGCTCGCTGGCAGACAACCAGGCGCACAGCATCCACAAGGAGGATGTAGATTGCCTGGCATGCCACACCCAGTCTGTTGTCTCCTGCTACAACTGCCATATACAGAGCGAAATTCAGGGCAATGTGAAGCGTCCGCATACGGTGCTGAAGGACTGGGTTCTGCTCCTGCGACGCAAGAGCACCGGCAAAGTGACCACAGGAAACCTGATGACCGCGAACTACAACGATAAAACCATCGCGGTGCTTGCGCCATACCGCGCTCACAACATCGTGAGAAACGCTCGCAAGTGCGAAGACTGCCACGACAACGCGGCTATTCGCGAGTACAACCAGACGGGCAAAATCACCGTGACCAGGTGGGATGGTTCCAAAATCGTGAACACCAGGGGGGTCATCCCCGTACCGCCTGACTGGCAGACCGCTTTGCAGGTGGACCTTGTAGACTACACAGGTGATCCCACCTCACCGACGACAGACCCCACCAAGTGGGTGTTTCTGGAGTCCGGAGCAGACCTGAAGCAGATGATGTACGCAGAACCATTAACGACGGGGCAGTTGCAGAAACTGTCTCAACCTTACACCTCGCCGTAAGAGAACACTGTGCGTTGCAAAGGAGGTCACGTATATGCACAGAAAACGCATTCTTTGGCTGGCAAGCGTCTCGCTGGCGCTGGCGGTTGCGGTAGTCGCGCTGGAGGGATGCGGAGGCGGTGGCGGGCTGCTGGTGCAGCCACCTGGCACCGGAACCCCGTCGCCTTCCTCCCGCTTTATCGAGCTGCTGCCTGCGGCGCAGAAGGATGCCACTTATGTCGGCGCGGAGCAGTGCGCTAAATGCCATGGCGCCGGCAGCAAGCAGACGGGTGCTGAGCCAGTCGCTGTGGCTTGGTCTAAAACCAAGCACGCCCAGGTGAACGTAGGCTGCGAGCAGTGCCACGGACCGGGTAGCAAACATGCTGCTGCACCATCCAAAGAGAACATCCTGACCTATCCGAACGTAGCAAGCTCGGTGGTGTGTGGTCAGTGTCATGGCACTATCGCTGCCCAGTACGAGCAATCTGGGCACGCTGGAGTGGTGGAAGTGGTGATTGAGGAGGCGGAGAGTAACCCCAACGTCTACGGTAAAACCTGCTTCCGCTGTCACAGCGCGCCCTTCCGTGCACAGATGGTGGATAGCAAGCTCACGTACGGGCAGACGCGCGACGCCATCGACGCCGATATCCAGGCGATGAGCGCAGACTCCATCGTGGAGATCGCACACGCCACCCACGAGAGCGCATCCTGCGCCTCCTGCCATGACCCGCACCGCCAGACCGGCAACCTGACGTGGCAGGGCAAGGAGGTGCAGCTACGCCGTGCCGTGTCGAACACGGATACCACCGACGTGGCTCCGGGTGTGCCGGTTAAGCAGTACACCACGTTCAACCAAGTATGTGCTTCCTGTCACAACGGGCGTGGTGGTAATCCGTCGGATACAGCTCTGAACACCGGCACCGCACGTCCCAACTTCCACGACAGCAACCAGTACAACATGCTCATGGGTATGACCGGCGTGGAAGGGCAGTCCGGTCCCGTGGTACGCACCACCGCTCACGCTACCGCACCCGGACAGTGCTCGCACTGCCATGTGGCAAACGCACGCCACACCTTTACCGTGAGCTACGATACCGGTTGCTCGCCGTGCCATACGGCGGCGGATGCGGCAGCACGTGTGCAGGCAACCAAGAGCCAGATCGAGCAAGGGCTGCTGGCACTGCGCTCGCGCCTGCAGGCATGGTCACAGCAAACCTTCGGCGACCCCGACCTGTGGAACTACACCACCCTCATTCCAGCGGGCAAGACCGCTCCACCGCAGGCGCAGGTGCCTATCGAGGTCAAGCGGGCACGCCACAACTACTGGTTCATCCTGCGTGATGCCAGCTTCGGCGTGCACAATGCGGTTTACGCCCGCTACCTGCTCGAGGTGGCGAACGCCAACCTGGACCGGCTGGGAGTAGGAGCGGCATCGCGTGCCGCAGACCTCTCACCCGCTACGCGACGTGCCATTCTCCAGTCGGACCTGCAAAGGCTGAAAGATTCGTATCGCCGGGGCGTCGAGTAGTGGTCGACGAGGTACTGTGAAAGGAACCTCACTCTCAGCCCCCTCTCCCCACAGAGAGGGGGCTGTTCTTTTTTCACTGGTACAGGGCATGGATGAGGGTTGCTTCACGCTTTGAACAACATCTCTATCAACCGCCAGCCCTCATCGATACGCAGTTTCGACTCCTCTACTGCGCTCTCGTCGAAGGTGAGCGCGTTGCCACGCGACAGGTCCTCACGCGAGTCATAAAGCATAAAGGGCACTGCCCCCGCCCGGTGAGTACGGATAGCGACGGGCGTCGCATGGTCGGGCAGCACCAGCATCCGGTAATCGTGTTCGCGCAAGCCGTCCACCAGTTGCGCCACGATATGCTCGTCAATCTGCTCCAGCGCCCACGCTTTCGCTTCCGGGTCGCCTTGATGCCCCGCCTCGTCGGGAGCCTCTACATGGATGAATACGAAATCGTGCCTGTCCAGCATCTGCAGTGCCCACGCGCCGAGTGCACGGTAATCGGTATGCAGGTAGCCCGTTGCGCCGGGCACGGTGGGCACTTCCAGTCCCGCTGCCCGCCCGATGCCCTTCACCAGGTCCACCTCTGCCACCACAGCGCCGGTAACCCCGAATCGCAGCACGAAGGAGGGCAACTTTGGCGCTATCCCCTGCCCCCAGGGCCAAATCATGTTCGCCGGCGACTTCCCCTCATCGCGCCGACGCCGGTTGATAGGATGGTCGTCCAGCAGGTTCAGCGAGTCCTCAATCAGCCTGCGCAGCTTTTCCTCTCCCTCGCCCACTGGCAAATGCTTCATCCACTGCTCGCCGACCACATCATGGGGAGGCGTGCAGCGAACATCCGTTGGTCCCTCATGCCATATCATCACATGCCGGTAGCCCACTCCCGGGAAGAACCGCCAGTAGCGCGTGCCCAGCTTTTCATCCACCAGCCGGATAAGTGGGTGCGCCTCCTCGTTGCTGATGTTACCTGCGCTGTGGTCGAGAATGCGCTCACCGTCGGTGCTGATCAGCGAGCAGCGGAAGGCGACATCCTCCTCCTCAAGGGAAATACCCATCGCCAATGCCTCCAGCGGGCCTCTGCCGGTGTAGTATCGGCGCGGGTCGTATCCCAAAACCGCCATGTTCGCCACGTCGCTGCCCGGGTACATATCGGGCGGCACCGTCCACACCGCGCCAATCAATGCACGCTTCGCCAGTGCGTCCAGATGCGGAGTATTCGCACGCATCTTGGGCGTTTTGCCGTTCCATTCCGGCAGAGGGTCGTCCGCAAACCCGTCAGGCACCAGCAGGATGTATTTCATGCGCCGGATAACTCCTCCTTATATGCCATAGTCGCCGGGGTGCCCATGCCTTTTGAGCCACTCCAGCATCTCACGAATGCTTCCTGTCGCCAGCGCGATACAGGTGTCCGCTCCGCCGTAGTAGAGGTTGATGGTATCCCCGTCGTCGGCAATAGTATACCCGCAGGGGAACACCACATTCGCTACGTCGCCCTCGCGCTCATACGGCTCTTCCGGACCGAACATCCACTCGTCGCTGCGCAGGATGCACTTTTCAGGTGTGTTCAGGTCAAACAACGCCAGTCCCAGCCGGTACAGGCTGCCGCTGGCGGTCTGGCGAACGCCATGATACAGTATGAGCCAGCCCTCCGGTGTCTCGATGGCAGGGGGTGATAGCCCGATTTTGTTGGCATCCCACCACGCCCCGCGCCGCGCCTGCAATATCATTCTGTGGCTGCCCCAGTGTCGCAGGTCAGGTGAATAGGAAATCCAGATGTGCGCCCCCTGTATCGTCATGGGGCGATGAATCAGCGCCCAGTGTCCGCCGATGCGTCTGGGCAACAACGCCGCGTCTTTGTCCTCAGGGGGCATGATGACCCCAAAGCGCTCGAAGTGGCGAAAATCCTCGGTGAGCGCAAGCGAGACGCCGGGCCCTCCGCGCGAGTAGGAGGTGTAGGTCACCGCGTACTTGCCCAGCTCCGGCACATAGACGATGCGAGCGTCCTCGATGCCCCAAATCTCTTCCGGGTGATGTTCGGGATCGGGCAGAAGCGTTGGCTGCCTGTCGATTTCCCAGCCGTCCACACCGTTACGCGAGCGCGCCGCGCAAAAGTGCGAGATACCACGCCTGTCCTCTACCCGGCACAACAACAGGGTCGTGCCGTCAGGCAATAGCGTTGCGCCCGCGTTGAAAACGGTGTTAATCGGGTACGGCCAGTCGGCTGCGGTGAGAATCGGGTTGCCCGGGTAACGGTGCAATAGTTCCTGATGATGACCGTTATTGCGCCTTACTGCGTTCATGGTTCCACCCATCGGATGTTCAAAGAATGAAAATCCTCCTCTTTTATTGTACTATCGGTCAAGAACACAGTTTGTCTAGCAGTTTACCACACGTGACTACACGGTCGGCACAGGCTACTGGCCGTTGTGTAGCGCAACCTGATGAGTTTTGAAGAAATAGTGCTCTGTCAAGTGTGATTCTCACGGTTGTGACGAAGCAATCTCGCCTTGCTGTCATTCTGAGCGGAGCGAAGAATCTCATGACCTCGTGAAAGGCAGATGCTTCGTCACAGAGCGTTGCCCTCCCAATATAATACCCTGTAACTTATTCCGAATCCAGATGCCCTTGTAGCCACTGCAGCAGGCGTACCGTCCATCTTTTGTTCAGTCCATCGTTGCGCACAGGGCACTGCGGAGAGTGCAGGCAGCTGGGACAACCCTCCACACAGGGACATTCGCTCACCAGCGCGGCTGCCATACGCAACAGGCTCTCCATCTCCTCGTATGCGCCTTTGCTGATGCCTGTGCCTCCGGGGCTGGTATCGTACAGGAATATGGCACTGCGTCCAAACGCCGGATACAACCAGGTGAAGTGGCTGCCCACGTCCATCCGCTCGCAACCGCAGGTCAGCGGAACCACCGCCTGCAGGGCATGTTCTGCGCCGTGCATCGCCATCACCCAATCGGCGGAACGGCTCAGGGTGGTTCTATCCATATCGCGCGCAAGCAGGGCGAGGATATCCAGCACGCCCCCCTCGTGATGCTGATACCCCGCCGTTTGTGAGCGACTGAATTGCAGGATGTCGAACGCCAGCCATGCGCCCTCGGTCTGGTAAGATTGCTCGGGCATCGCCAGCGGTTCCATGTCGATCACCTCGCCGCTGCGAAGATGTTTGCGACGGAACCCCACCACCTGTTCGCTCACCCGCACCTCTCCGAAGCCCGCTTCTATCGCCCCCAGCCGGCGACTGTCACGAGTGCGCAGTACCTGCAGGTCTACATGCACCAGAGGCTCGGTGTAATAATCCGCCCAGACAGGTGTGGCGAGTGCAATCCTCCGCACGTCGTCCAGGCTCTCGATAAAGTAACTCTCGCCCTGGTGCAGGTAGATGGCTCCCGGATGCACCGTGCGGTAGGCGCGCTCCATCTCCACCCTGCCCAGCTCCATGCCGGTCGTGCTCTCTCGTATCACCACCGCCTCGCCCGAAGCGGTGCGAATGGACACCTCCGCAGCCGGGTATCCCCCACCGAAGTAGTACCATCGTCCCTCGCGTGCCCCCAGCTTGCCCTCGCCCGCCAATTCGGCGATAGCGCTCATGCAGCTTTCCGCATCGCCAAAGAGCGCGTAGTCGTCCGGCTCCAGAGGTTTCTCGTGCGCGGCACAGCAGAGATGCGCCCTGAGGATGGGGTGGTTGGTTGGGTTGAGGCGCACCTTTTCCACCGGCTGTCCGAAGAGATACTCCGGGTGGCGCATCAGGTACTGGTCCAGCGGGTCGTTCTGCGCCACGAGGATAATCATCGCTTCCCTGTCGCGCCGTCCAGCCCTGCCCGCCTGCTGCCATGTGCTGGTGATACTACCGGGGTAGCCTGCCATCACCACCACATCCAGTCCACCGATGTCCACCCCCAGTTCCAGCGCGTTGGTGCTGACTACGCCCAGCAATTCACCGTTGAAAAGCCTGCGCTCGATCTCGCACCGTTGCTCCGGCGTGTAGCCCGCACGATAAGACATCAATCGCTCCTTCAGCTCGGGGGCGCGCCGTTCCGCCAGCTCGTAAGCATAGCGCAGTATCAGCTCGGTGGTCACGCGCGCTTTGGCGAAAACCAGCGTGCTCCAGCCCGTTTCCGCCAGCGCGGTCATGATGGCAGCGCTCTCCACATTGGTGCTCAGTCGCTCAAAGCTCTCGCCGACAACGGGTGGGTTCCACAGTACAAAATAGCGTTGCGGACGAGGCGCACCGTCCTCCTGAACCAGCGTGCAGGGCAATCCCGTGAGCGTCTGCGCCGTCTCCTGCGGGTTGCCGACTGTGGCGGAGGTGAGGATAAACTGCGGACGTGCCCCGTAAAACTCCGCCAGCCGACGCAACCGGCGCAACACCAGCGCCACATGCGAGCCAAACACGCCACGATAGGCGTGCATTTCATCCACTACCACATACCGCAGTTTGCGCAGGAAACTCGCCCAGGAGGAGTGGTTGGGCAAGATACCCACATGCAGCATGTCGGGATTGGTTAAAACGATATGCGCCCCGCGCCGGATAGATGCTCGCTCGTGCTGAGGGGTGTCGCCGTCGTACACGCCGAAGCGCACCTGCGGAAACAGCCCCAGGTCGTTCAGTTTCTCCAGCTGGTCGCGTGCCAGCGCCTTGGTGGGGAAAAGATAGAACGCGGTGGTATACGGGTTGGTCAACACGCTCTCCAGCACAGGCAGGTTATAGCACAGCGTCTTGCCGGAAGCGGTTCCGCTGACCACCACCACATGCTCGCCGCGGCGCGCCGCCTCTAAAGCCATCGCCTGATGACTGTAGAGTACCCCGACGCCCTGCGCCCGCAGAGCACGCTCCAGAGGCTCCGGTAGAGGACGGCTGATCGCGCCGGTGCGCCCGGCGGTGGCTTCCAGCAGATGCACATGCACTACCCGCTTGCGCACCTCCTCGTCCTGCAGAAACATCTGTAAATACTCGGCGAGACGCACTCTGCTCTCTCCCCTTCTGGTAACTGTACTCTGAATCATACTGCGATTCGGACACTGAAGACAACAGAGCGATTGCCACTGCAGTAGATGTGGTAGAGTACCGATCTGGAAAAATTAATGTTTTTTTCTTACGATTCGCTCGAAATCGCCATTTTTGGTACGATTCTTGCAGTATATGTAAGCGGTAATAAATACCTGAAAGGAGATGAGTAGCTATGCGTTGGAAGCTTTTCGCCGTGCTATGTGTGCTGGTCATCATCCCTCGCCCCAGCTACGCTCTAGTGCCGTTTCTGGGTTGGGGATACAGCGTAGGGTACGGCATTGGGTGGTTGGCAGGCTCTGAAGCGCACCGAAAGGGGTACGCGTGGTCCACAGTCTTTGACCCGCCAGCGAATGTCCTCCGGGGCAAGATCACGTTTTCTTACGACCCATCGCTGATCATCGTCCACCCCGAGTTCAGTGGCTTCGTCGGTGTGTTCTCCGACAACCCCGCAACGCACATCCCTTATAACCCCAGCGGAGTATACGGAGACATCTACATCGGCTCTATTCCCGGGCCACGCTCGGGCATGACATGGAACCTAAACGTGGGCGCGAATACTGTTAGCTTGGAGTTCGACGTATCGGCAAACCCTGTCTCTGTGTCCGAAACAGAGCATCTTAACTTCTTTGCTCTAGCGATAGAAACCACAGTGCAACTGACAGGGTGGGTCGTCGAGCCGACAGCAACAGGACATTTTTGGGAAGTTGGCAACCCGCAAGACCAGTCTCAGACATTTATGGTTTGCAGCGACGCTCAGGGCGATGAGTACCTCTGCGGCGAAGTAACCAGTCTGGGACTAACTGCGGTACCTGTCCCGGAACCGTTGCCTCTATACGTGCTCGGCGCGGCATTGGTGGCTCTTGCAGGTAGAGGCAGAAGATTACGGTCAAGGAGGCCCAGGAGCCACTAACCCTCTATCCCTTTTGCAGGGAGAAGCACATCAGGGCGAGCCCGCTACCAGCGGGCTCGCCTCTATCTCGTCACGAGGCAATGTTGCATGAGGCTGTTGCCAGTTGCAGACACTCCGTCTCGTCCCGTCTACCACCTCTTCAACCCCGGATACGGCGCCCTGAGTGTGTACACTGCATTCGTCTCCGTTTCGGTAATGAACAGTGTGCGGTTGTCCCGGCCGCCGAACTCTACGTTAGTGGGGTTGTTGCCTCCTGCGGGATAACTGCGCCATACTTTGCCATCGGGACTGACTACCAGCACCTTGCCCGCACCGAACTGCGCAATCCACAGGTTGCCGCGCGTGTCGAAACGCATTCCGTCCGGTCCACCCGGAGGCGGCAGCTGGATAAACACCTCCATCTCGCCCAGCGTGCCGTCGGCACGTATCTGCCAGCGCAGGATGCGGTTGCGCGGCGACTCCGCCACATACAGCCACTTCTCATCCCGGCTCAACGCGATGCCGTTGGGAAACTGCAGTCCCTCCGCCAGCCGCTGTACCTTGCCATCCGCGTTACGCCGATACACCGCCCCGATTGGCTTATCCCACGAGCCTGCCGGGTCGGTGAAATACAGGTTGCCCTTCGAATCGAAGCAGAGGTCGTTGGGACCCAAGAAGGGTTTGCCGTCATACTCTTCCGCCATGATTTCCGCTTTGCCGGTGCGGTCAAAACGTACAATCGCTTTCCGCTTATAGTCACACACCCACAACGTGCCGTCCCTGGCGAAGGTGGAGCCATTCCCACTGCCGGGCGCCTTCGCGAAGACCTCCACCCTGCCGTCGGGGTATACGCGGTGGATGTTGTCGCTCTGGCAGTTCACGACGTACAGGTAACCGGTGCTGCGTTCGTAAGCCGGTCCCTCGCAAAACTGGAACCCCTCTGCCAATTTGGTCAACTCCGGTGCTCTTTGTGCCATCACCATTCCTCCTGCCAGTAGAAGCGTTAGAACCCAGTTGCTCCTGGTCATCGGTGGTCACCTCTTTTCGTTGAGGATGTTCGCTATCCATATCCCTTTCGCCTGCACACGTCTGCACGGATGCGATATAATGTGAAGTGGTAACTGTTCTCTGGGAGGGATAACCATGCTACCCCCGTTCAAAAACGAACCTGTGGTGAACTTCAACGAAGAGGTTCATCGTCAGCGGATGCTGGAAGCACTGCGCAAGGTGGAAAGCGAACTCGGCAGAGAGTATCCCCTCGTCATCGGTTGCGATAGGGTCACTACCCCCGATACCTTCACCTCCATCAATCCTGCCCGCCCGTCGCAGGTGATTGGACGATTCGCCAAAGCCACTCCTGAGCTGGCGGACAGAGCGATTCGCACGGCGTACGACACCTTCCGTACCTGGAGCCGCGTGCCCTACGACGAGCGCGCCCGCTACCTGCTGAAAGCGGCTGCCATCATGCGTCGACGCATCTACGAGATGTCCGCATGGATGGTATACGAAGTCAGCAAATCGTGGGTGGAAGCGTACGCCGATGTGGCGGAAGCGATAGACTTCATGGAGTTCTACGCCCGCGAGATGATGCGCCTTGGTCCTCCTCAACCGGTGGTGGATTACCCGGGCGAGGAGAACGAGCTGCGCTACATCCCGCTGGGCGCAGGAGCGGTGATTCCGCCGTGGAACTTCCCGCTCGCGATACTGACGGGGATGACCACCGCCGCCGTCGTCACGGGCAATACGGTGGTGCTGAAGCCTGCCTCCGCTGCACCCACCATCGCCGCCAAGTTCATGGAGGTGATGCAGGAAGCCAGCCTGCCCGCCGGGGTGATTAACTTCCTGCCGGGACCGGGCAGTAGCGTGGGCGACGCGCTGGTTACCCATCCGCTTACCCGCTTCATCGCCTTCACCGGCTCCAAAGAGGTCGGCTTGCGCATCCACGAGCTGGCGGCGAAACACCAGCCCGGACAAATCTGGCTGAAGCGCACCATCCTGGAGATGGGCGGTAAAGACTGCATCATCATCGACGAGGATGCCGACCTCGAATCGGCGGTGGAGGGCGTTAACTGGTCTGCCTTCGGTTTCCAGGGGCAGAAGTGCTCCGCCTGCTCGCGTCTGGTGATTCATCAGGCGGTGTACGACCGCTTCCTGGAGATGGTGGTGGAACGCGCGAAGCAGAACACCGTCGGCGACCCGGTGGACGGGCGCAACTTCATGGGCGCGGTGATCGACGAGTCGGCACTGCGCAAAATCACCGGCTATATCGAGGTGGGAAAGACGGAAGGCGAACTGGTTCTCGGCGGCGAGAGACTGCCGGGCGAGGGCTATTTCCTGCCCCCCACCATTTTCGCGGATGTAGACCCCAACGCCCGCATCGCGCAGGAGGAGATATTCGGACCGGTGCTGGCGGTTATCAAGGCGCGAGACTTCGACCATGCGCTGGAAATCGCCAACGGCACGGAGTACGGATTGACGGGCGGTGTCTACTCCAATAACCGTCGCCATCTGGAGCGCGCCCGTCACGAGTTCCATGTGGGCAACCTCTACTTCAACCGCAAGATTACCGGTGCGCTGGTGGGAGTGCAACCCTTCGGCGGTTTCAACATGTCGGGAACCGACTCGAAGGCAGGCGGCAGTGACTACCTGCTGCTGTTTATGCAGGCAAAATCCATCAGCGAGCGGTGGTAGATCTCAGCCCCCTCCGGACAGGAGGGGGCTTCCTTATTCACAGTTCCAGCGCGTCTACAATGGGATTCAGGTACGTGGAATCCGTCCACGTACCGCCCTTCATGCTCAGGTGCACACTACCATCCTTACGCAATACAACAATAGGTTCGCGCGGAAGGTACCACGCACTGCCGGGGAACCTGTCGGGACCTATTCTGAACGGTTCTCGGTGCTCACGGCATATCGCTATCGGCGTCATCTCGCCGCGACGGCGCAACACCTCGCTATAGGTAAGAGGCAAACCGAGCCGGGGGTCATCCAGGCCCGCTCGACAGAAGAGCTGATACGAACTCCACGGACGAGCAATGCCCGGATGCTCATCCAGAAAACGCCTGATAGCACCAGAAGCCACCGCACGTTCCCAAGGGCATATCAGCAAATCCTCTGAGAGATAGCCGAGTACCAGCAGACGCAGATGGCAGGGCCACTCATCCTCTCCACAGTCCGCCATATACATCTTTAGTGCCTGACCGATCTGTCTCAGCTGAGACTGGCAGCTGGTGACATAGCTCCGGCGCAGTGACTGCGATACCATTGGAAATAACAGCGCAGATAGTGTAGCGATAACACTCAGTACTACCAGCAACTCCATGAGCGTGATACCTTGCCGAAGTCCGCGCAACACGTTCTTTACCTCCCCTCTGTCAAGGTACGACACCAATCGGCTATCTGCTTGCCCTCTTCTTCCGAGGGCAAGCAGGGCTTTAACCATATCACATAGCGCACGATGCGGTTGTTATCGACCAGTATAGCCTGGTCCGCGTCGAAGGGGTTCTTGCTCATCGTACCAGCATCTACCCACCACTCATCATTGGCGATAAGCGCGAACCCCACGCGCGGATGCTTCAGTCGGTCAATCAGCTGTCGGAGGTTGCGCCGAACTGCTTGTGCATCGCGCATATTGGTCACGTGCACGCCCACCAGATGGAGATCAGGGCAGGCATCCAGCACTTGCTTCCATACATGCCAGTTCTTCGGTTCCCATGTCGGACAACCTTCATACAGGGAAGGCGACCATAACAGTAATGGCCGCCTCTGTTGCCTGCCGGGGATACTACCGTAGATTTCAGTCTCCGGTGGGAAGAGAGAAGGAAGGGGTTTACCTATCGCGATGCCCAGTCGATTCTGGCTCAGCATCACCAGATAGCGATGCATTCTCACCTGATCACGCTTCGCCCGCTCAACAACTGGCAAATCCTTCTGGCGCTCTCGCCACAGAACGTACTTCCACGTTACGACAGGTACCAGCACCAGGGGAATAAGCAGAAGTATCTGCTTCCACTCGATAGCACGCAAGGTAGCGGATCGGAAAGAGCTCCGCAGTCGCATAAGTCTCACTCCTGTGCTTGGGAGACATGGAACTACCCCTTTCTTGAGGGTCGTCTCTATTATACGAGTGTAGATATATATTTTCAACTTATGCTATCTATTTGCCATGCGTTAACCCTGTGAGGCGGCAGGCTGTTTCCTGTTATAGGAAAATTCTTCGCCATTACGAGCAGGTAGGGATAAGGGGGCGTGTTATATTCCTTGCAGGAAAAAATCCTCTCCACGCTAAACCTAAGGAAAAACAAGAGGGTGGCAGGATGCAGTACCGTCGGTTTGGCAGGACCAATTTGCGCATTTCGGTACTTACCTTCGGCGCGATGCGTATTCCTTTCGGTGATTTATCACCAGAGGAGCGCAAAAAGGCGGAGGAAAACGCTTTTCTTACCATGAAGCGCGCGCTGGAGGTGGGAGTAAACCACTTCGAAACCGCGCGGGGCTACGGCAACAGCGAACACCTCATTGGGCTATGGTTGCCGCACCTCCCTGTCAAGCGCGAAGAGCTGGTTATCACCACCAAAATCACCCCCACACAGTCCGCCGATGAGATGCGTCGGTATATTGACGAATCTTGCCAGCGCATGGGCGTCAGCTATATCGACAATCTGGATATTCACGGCATCAACACCTACGAGCTGCTCGAACTCTCCGTGCGCAAGGGCGGTTGTCTGGACGGCATCCGACAGGCGATGAAAGAGGGGATAGTGCGCCACCTGGGCTTTTCCACGCACGCGCCGCTGGAAGTGATACTGGATACCATGCGCACCGGCGAGTTCGAATCGGTCAACCTGCATTACTATTACTTCAACCAGCGCAACTATCCGGCGATTCGGCTGGCAGAAGAGCTGGATATGGGCGTGCTCATTATCTCACCCACCGATAAAGGCGGACAGCTGCACATCGCGCCCGAGAAGCTGCGGCAGATTACCGCCCCCTACACACCTATTGAAATCAACCAGCGGTTCCTGCTGAGCGACCCGGCGGTGAGCACCCTGACCGTCGGCGCAGGTAAGCCGGAGGAGTGGGATGCCCACCTGCGCATGGCAGACCGCGTGGAACCGCTCACGCTGGAAGAGCAGGTAATCCTGCAGCGCATGGATGATACCATGAAGCGGGAGCTGGGCGATACCTATTGCTCCTACTGCTTCGAGTGTCTTCCCTGCCCGGAAGACATTCACATCCCCGAGGTGCTGCGCCTGCGCAATATGGCGAAAGCGTTCGACATGATAGAGTTCGGCAAGTTCCGCTACAACCTGTTCGGCAACGGTGGGCACTGGTTCCCGGGCGTACAGGCAGACGCCTGCACCGACTGTGGCGACTGCCTGCCTCGATGCCCGCTGAAGCTGGACATCCCCACCCTGCTTCGCGAGACACACGAGATGCTCACCGGCGAACCGGTGAAGAGACTGTGGAGGTAGTCCGTCAAACATGAATCTTGTCATCACTGGTATAGAAGAGAACTTCCCAGTGAGATGAAATCACCTCCCCCCTGCCGCCCAGCACACGGGGCGGTCCCCTACTTGCGGGGGACTATAGAGGGCTAACCGCTCGGCAGGGGCCTTGCCCTTCACAAAATGGGATTTGACGTACCAGTAGTTTACCTCCCGCTTGTTACCACACCAGTCTGGCTATTTCCCCATAGCTGCTCTTCGCGCTGAGAACTCCCATTAAAAACCCTTGACAATTGTGAATAAAGCTTATATACTACAATCAAATTACGAAAACATCAGGGTAATACTTCATGGCGACGACGCGGTGGCAACAAATTGTAGAAGCATTCCGCGCAGACATCGAAACAGGACGCCGACGCCCGGGCGACCGTCTGCCTTCGGAAAGTGCGCTGGCGCAACAATGGGGCGTATCCCGTGCGACAGCACATCGAGCCCTGCATGAGCTGCAACGAATGGGACTGGTGGAAAGGAGGCGACGTACCGGCACTGTCGTCACGCCGATCAAACCACGGCGCACTGGATGCGTTGCGTTGCTGGCGCATCACTCGCACGATTCGCTGGAGATGTCGTATCTGCGAGGCATTCATGCCGGATTGCCGGAAGAAACCCATCTGATTGTGTGTGACACACGGGGCGAACCTGCCAAAGAGGCACATTACCTGCGTCGTATGGCGAAAGAGGCCGACGGCATTATCCTTTTTCCAACCTGTGAACCGGAGAATACACCACTCATAGCACGTTTGCTGGAGACGGGAACCCACATCGTCTGCATCGACCGCTACCCAGAAGGCGTACCCATCGACGCCTTTGTGACCGACAATTACGCTTCTACCCTTGAGGCGTTGCGCTACCTGATAGCGCAAGGTGCCAGCCCTATCGCACACCTGTCACATCCGTACCTGCACGTCTCGTCTATCAAAGAAAGATACCAGGCATATTATAATGCCTTGCGAGAAGCCGGTTTTACCCAACCAGAACGCTGGGTACGCTGGTTTCCTGCAGTTCCTACTTGCTATCAAGCATCTTTCACCCAGATGGTCGCGGATGCCCTGGTTGCTTTACGCCACGAAACCCCTTCGCTACGCGCAGTGTTCTGCCTCAACGATTACCACTTGATGGCAACGCTGGAAGCATGCGCGAACCTGAAGATAAGCGTGCCTGACGAACTGCAAATACTCAGCTTCCAGGACAGTCTGTCCTTGCTTCCGCAGACCGCACGACGCATACATCGCCTGGTGCAGCAATCCTACGATTTGGGCAAGCAAGCCGCCGAACGCCTGCGTTCCCTGCTGGAAGGGCATATCTCAACGCCCGCAATCGTGCGACTGCCTGCCCGCTTCTATCCAATAACTTCGGACGCAAACCCTTTGGAAGGAGGTTTATCGATATGAAGCGTCACACCGGCTTTACCTTGATTGAGCTGCTTGTGGTTATCGCGATTATCGCGATACTGGCAGCCATCCTGTTCCCTGTGTTTGCTCAGGCACGGGAGAAAGCCCGCACTACCAGCTGCCTTAGCAACATGAAGCAGATTGGGTTGGCGGCGCTGATGTATGTGCAGGACTACGATGAGAAGTTCGCACCCAACCGAATCTGGCACGATGGGGGCACTCACTCCACCTGGCGGTGCGTGGTGATGCCCTACATGAAGAACGACCAGATGTTCCTGTGCCCTTCCGCACCCCGTTCGCTCAACGAGTTCTACTGGGACCTGTGGGTGAGCCCGACCGGGTGCGTGTGCGACGTGAGTATGACCATCGATGATTTCAACGCAAGCCCACGTCGTATGAAGGGACAGGCGAACTACGGCGTTAACGGCGACGTGTTCAACGCCAACGGTCGTTACGTGGTTGGGCTCGCCGCCTTTTCGTTCCCGGCCAATACCCTCATGATTCTGGAGACGCGGGACTTCTGGCCGGATCTCGGCACATGGACATTCGGCTGGAACTACGACCAGGGCGGCGGTAGTCTGCCGTTCTGGCACAACAAAGGCGGTAACTGGGTATTTGCCGACGGGCACGCGAAGTTCTTACGCCTGCAACAGACCATCCAGGCGAACGGCTTCATGTGGAACCTGAGCAACGACCCGAACACCGACTGCCCCGCTGGCAGTCCGTACTGTGTCTCCCCTGGCGGAGCGTATGACCTGGTGGCGCTTGCCAATGCTATTCCGCCAGCGTATCGCTAGGCGAAACAAAACGGGGGTAGCGGTGCGCTACCCCCTGCTTTGGGAGGATACCGACAATGCGCAAGGAGATCCCACCTTCGGTAGTGGTAATGGTCATCGTAGTGGTACTGGCTGTTGTGGGAGCTGTGTTCTACTGGAAGACCAAATCCCCATCGAGCATTCCCAGCGCGGAAGGTGGACCACCGCCTGATGTGCAGCGGCGAATACAGATGGGAACCGGCTCTCCCATGACTCCCCCTGCACCGACCAGGTAACGGAACAGCAAAGCGTTTGTCTGCAGGAGAACCTCTCCCGATCGGCACGTTGTAAAGCCGAGGGGAGAGGTTGTCGGTTGGGCTAACTAAATGAGTCCCATCTCCTTGCCCACTTTGGCGAAGGCTTCCAGTGCGTCGTCCAGGTCCTTGCGGGTATGCACCGCGGAGGGCATCGTGCGGATACGCGCCTTGCCTCGCGGCACGGTAGGATAGACAATGCCCAGCGCGAATACACCCTCCTCGAACAGCCTCTGCTGCATCTTCTGCGCCTTCTCCTCTTCGCCGATGTAGATGGGGGTAATCGGCGTCTCACTGCCCATTGTGTCGAAGCCCAGCTTTTGCAGGTTTTCTTTCCAGTAGCGGGTGTTCTCCCACAACCGCTTCATCGGTTCGGGGTCGGTCATCAAGATGTCCACCGCCGCAATCAGCGCGGCAACCACCGCCGGCGGATGTGCGGTGCTGAACAGGTAGGGGCGACCGCGGTTAATCAGCCACTCCTTTAGCAGACGCGAACCGGCAATGTATCCCCCGATGACGCCGAATGCTTTGGAGAGCGTACCCAGCTGGATGTCCACACGCCCGTACAGCCCAAAGTGCGAGGTGGTTCCCGAACCATGCTCACCTAACACACCGCTGGCATGGGCATCGTCCACCATCACCAGCGCGTCGTACTTCTCCGCCAGCGCCACGATGTCGGGCAGAGGCGCGATGTCGCCGTCCATGCTGAACACGCCGTCGGTGATAATCATGCGCTTCTTGAAGTGCCCGCACCGCTTGAGAATCTCCTCCAGATGGTTCATATCCTTGTGGCGATACACGTAGCCTTCGCTCTTCTTGTACGCTGCGCCGCTGAGCCGAACGCCGTCGATGATGCTGGCGTGGTTCAGCTCGTCGGAGATAATCACGTCGCCTTCCTGCATCACCGCAGGGATAGTGCCGGAGTTCGCCGCGAAGCCCGACTGGAACACGAGCACCGCTTCTGTTTTCTTGAACTGAGCGAGCTTCTGCTCCAGCTCATCGTGGATGCTCATCGTGCCACCAATCCAGCGCACCGCGCCTGCGCCCACGCCCCACTTCTCTATCGCCTCGATAGCCGCTTGCTTCATACGGGGATGTGTGCATAAACCCAGATAGTTATTAGAGGACATGTTCACAACCTCTTTGCCGTTCAGCAACACCCGTCCTCCCGGCGCGCTTTGCAGGATGGGCGGAACTTTATAAAGATGCTGGCGCTTGAGCTCCTCCAGCTGTTCCTGTAGCCAGTTCTGTAGAGTCTGGTTCATCGGTGTCCTCCCTCCTCTGTCGTCGTCCAAGCATAATGTAACGCAGGGCAGGGCGAAAGTCAATGGTGGTGTAACATGGGCAGACACCGCAATCAGCACCGGGGACGAAACGATGGCGTTCGGAGTGACCGATTTTACGGCTAAAGCCGCTCCCTCTCAAACGAAGCCATCTTGCATATAATCCTGCGAAGGCAGGGTTTCGCTTGCAAGGGAACGGCTTTAGCCGTGTGTGTTCGCTAAGCTGAAACCTTCGCGCACATCCACTTAGCGCTTGACGTACTGGAACGCGCGTCGGGCACGTTTGCGCCCATACTTCTTGCGCTCTTTGACGCGCGGGTCGCGCGTGACGATACCCAGCTGACGCAGGGTGGGACGCAGTTCCGGTTTCGCCTGAATCAGCGCCCGGGCGATACCCATGCGCACCGCACCGGCATGCCCGCTGATACCGCCGCCCTTGCAGTAGGCGATGACGTCGAACTGCCCCTCGGTATTGGTTACCACGAAGGGCTGCATCACCATTGCCTCCAGCGTGAACCTGCCCAGATACTCGCGTGCAGGCTTGCCGTTGATAATGATGTTGCCTGTGCCCGGCATCAGCCACACTCGCGCGACCGCCGTCTTGCGACGACCGGTTGCATAATAGCGTACCTGCTCTTCTGCCATATCCTCCCTCACTACACCTTAATCTCCAGAGGCTTCGGCTGTTGTGCCTCATGCGGATGCTCGGCGCCGGCGTATACCTTGAGCTTGCGAATCATCGCCGCACCGAGCTTATTATGCGGCAGCATGCCCTTCACCGCACGGCGTATCGCCCGCTCCGGTTTTTCGGCAATCAGCTTGCCCCGCGACACCGAGCGCAACCCACCGGGCCACATCGTGTGCCAGTAGATGAGCTCCTCGTTTTTGTGACCTGTCAGCTTCACCTTACTGGCGTTAACCACAATCACAAAGTCGCCCGTGTCCAGATGCGGGGCGAAGATAGGCTTGTGCTTACCTCGCAGAATCTTTGCCACCTCCGCCGCCAGGCGACCCAGCGGCTTATCCGTCGCATCCACCACGAACCACTCACGTTTTATGTCCGATGGCTTGGTTGAATAGGTTTTCATAGTCATAGCCCTTTACCCGCCTGTTGTTCGCTCCTCAGAATAGTGCTCTCATCGTAATTCACCCGTACCAGACACAATCCATGTGCCGGTACGTTAAAACCTGCATCGCCTCTCACGCCGCTTTGCAGCAGCTGCTCCACCGTTTCGGGCGCGCGTTTGCCCAATCCTATCTCTATCAATGTGCCCATGATGGCACGCACCATGCCCTGCAAGAAGCCGTTTGCCTCGATACGCAGCCACACCAGCGGCAGGCGTGCTTGCAACTGCGCGCTGTACACCTCGCGCACAGTGTTTCGGTATCGCCCGACCTCCGAGGCGAAAGCGGCAAAGTCATGCTTGCCGACAAGATACCTTACCGCTTGCTGCATCGCCTCCACGTCCAGAGGCTGGCTTACCCGATAGGCGTACCGCTCCATCAAGGCAGAACGCACCGGATGGTTCCATATCGTATAACGGTACACCCGCGAACGGGCACTGTATCGCGCGTGGAAGGTTTCATCCGCTTCCCACGCATAGCGCGCTGCAATGTCTCGCGGCAACACGCTGTTCAGTGCGGCAGGCACTCTCTCCACCGGAATTCGGCACAGAGTGCGAAAATGCACCACCTGCCCGGTGGCGTGCGCGCCTGCATCTGTCCGGCTTGCGCCGATAACAGGTACCGATTGCTTGGTTATCTTCTGCACCGCCCGGCAGAGCTCTGCCTGTACGGTGCGTTTGCCACGCTGTACCTGAAAGCCTGCGAAATCCGTGCCATCATACTCGATGACCACGGCAATGGTACGCATACAGAACTCTCACTGGATAAGCTCCAGCAACACCAGCATCGCGCCGTCGCCACGACGGGTACCCAGACGCACCATGCGCGTGTAGCCGCCGTTTCGGCTGGCATAGCGCGGCGCAATCTCATCGAACACCCGTTTGACCAGGCTTTCGGATTTCAGGATGCGTCGTGCTAGCCGTCGCGAGTGCAGGTCGTTCCGCTTCGCGAGCGTGATAATCTTTTCCGCGATGGAACGCACCTCTTTCGCGCGCGTATCGGTGGTGCGAATGGCTTCATGAATAAACAACTGCTGCGTCAGCCCGTGCAGCAACGCACGACGCTGGTCGCTGGGCAGTCCCAGTTTACGATGACCAACCAGGTGTCGCATAGGTTACTCCTTGCCTTCCTCTTCTTCCTCTTTGTGCGCGCCGGCTGTGGCTGCCAGTTCTTCCAGCACCTGCTCCAGATTCTCACCGCGCAGGGTCAATCCCAGCTGCGCCAGCTTCTCTCTGACCTCGTACAGTGACCTCTTTCCAAAGTTGCGGATGCTCATCAGCTCGTGCTGGGTGCGGTGGACGAGGTCGCGCACACTACTGATGCCTGCCCTTTTCAGGCAGTTATAGGTGCGCACTGAGAAATCGAGCTCCTCCACGCGCACATCCGGCACATTGGCAGGCAGTAGTGTTGTCTCTGGCGGCAAGGGCAAGGAGGAGCTGGCATCCATGCGCACGAACATATCCATGAAATCACGCAGGATGCGCGCAGACTCTTGCAATGCGTGCACCGGATAGATGGTGCCGTTCGTCCACACTTCCAGCGTGAGCCTCTCCAGGTCGGTCTTAAAGCCGACGCGCGTGGATTCCACGATATAATTCACCTTGCGTACGGGCGAGAACATCGCACCGATAGGTATCACGCCGATAGTCTTCGCCAGAGCATCCGGCAGAGCGACTTTCTCCGGTGCAATGTAACCCCGTCCTCGCTGCACGTACAGCTCCATCCGAAGGGTTGCCCCCTCCTCGCTGATGGTCGCCAGATACACCTCGGGGTTGACGACCTCCACATCGTTCGGGCAGCGCACGTCCGCACCGGTTACCACGCCGGGTCCGCGTGCATCCACCGTTAGCGTAATCACCTCGTTGGGCCTCCCACCGCCCGGCGCGCGCACTGCCAGCTCCTTGATGTTCAGGATGAGCTCGGTGGTATCTTCCTTGACGCCGGGGATGGTGGAGAACTCGTGCAGTACTTTCTCCACCTTAATAGCGGTCACCGCTGCCCCCGGAATGGATGACAGCAGCACGCGCCGCAAGGCATTGCCCAGCGTCGTAGCAAAGCCCCGCTCCAGAGGTTCTACCACAAATTTACCGTAGGTGCCGCTTTGCTCGATGGCTTCGATGTGCGGCACAAGAAATGGTTCTGCCATGTTGGGACTCTCTGCCTCCTTACGGCATTTTGTCCATCTCGCCTGTATGATGCAGTGGGGCAGGTCAATGCCCCACAATCTGTCGTTATCGCGAGTAGAACTCGATAATCATTTGCTCTTCGACGTCGGTATCGATCTGCTCGCGGGTCGGGCGTGCCAGCACGCGCCCCGTCAGCGTTGTCACGTCGAAGGAGAGCCAGTCAGGAATATGCGCTCCGCGTTTCTGCAGGTTACTCTGTATCGGCTCGGAGCCGCGTTTGTTTTCTGCAACCGCTATCTCGTCACCCGGACGCACCTGATACGAAGGAATGTTCACCTTCCGTCCGTTGACGGTAAAGAAGCCGTGAGATACCAGCTGTCGTGCCTGGTCGCGTGATACCGCCAGTCCCAGCCGATAGACCACGTTATCCAATCGCATCTCCAGCAGTTGCAGCAGGTTCTCACCCGCCACACCCGGGCGGCGGATGGCTTCCTCCACATAGGTGCGGAACGGGCGCTCTTCCATGCGGTAGATACGTCGCAGCTTTTGCTTTTCGCGCAACTGTTTGCCGTAGTCGGTCAGCTTCTTGCTGACTGCCATCGCGCCGTGCTGCCCTGGGGGCTTGCGACGGCTCTCTCGCTCTATCGCACACTTTTTGGTGTAGCAGCGCTCGCCCTTCAGAAACAGCTTTACGCCTTCACGGCGGCACAGACGACACTTCGGTGATGCAATACCCATCGAATGAAACTCCTCCTGCTCCTTTACACCCGGCGACGCTTGGGCGGGCGACAGCCGTTATGAGGTACCGGCGTCACGTCTTTGATAGTGAGTATATCCAGTCCCGCTGCTTGCAACGCACGGATGGCGGTCTCGCGACCGGGACCGGGTCCCTTGACCTCTACATCCACCTTACGCACGCCATGTTCCATCGCCTTGCGCGCGCAGTCCTCCGCCGCCATCTGCGCTGCGAAGGGGGTTCCCTTGCGTGCACCCTTAAAGCCGACCACCCCCGCGCTGGACCACGCTATCAGGTCGCCCTTCACGTCGGTAATCGCCACGATGGTATTATTAAAGGTAGACTGAATGTGCGCGACACCGTGAACGATGTTCTTCTTTGGCTTCGTCTTTTGTCGAGTGGTAACAACCTTTCTTGCCATCTGAGAATGCCTCCTGTATTACTTCTTCTTGCGCTTCGTGCCCACGGTGCGGCGCGGACCTTTGCGTGTGCGAGCGTTGGTGCGTGTGCGCTGACCCCGCACCGGCAACCCACGACGATGCCTCAAGCCGCGATAGCAGCCGATCTCGATGAGCCGACGGATGTTTTGCTGTACCTCGCGGCGAAGCTCACCTTCCACGCGATACTCGCGGTCAATCACCTCGCGCAGGCGGCTGATTTCACCCTCCGTGAGTTGACGCACACGGGTAGAAGGGTCTATACCGCACTGCGCCAGTATTTTGCGCGCGCTGGATAGCCCGATGCCGTAGATATACGGCAGCGCGTACTCGATCTTTTTATCTCGTGGCAAGTCCACACCAGCGATGCGTGCCAACGTGTCGCCTCCTTACCCCTGACGCTGCTTGTGTTTCGGGTTCTTTTTGCAGATGACCCGAACCACACCCCTGCGCCGTATGATTTTGCAATCGTTACAGATTTTCTTCACCGATGCTCTAACTTTCATGGTCTGAACCCCTTTTTACGCTTCAGCCCGAATGCAAAGCCCAAAAGGACACGCAAACACCTATTATACCGAAAGTATCCCCCTTTCGGCAAGTGCTCTCCCTCTTAACCGGGCGACCACGCGCTACTTGTAGCGATAGATAATCCGCCCGCGAGACAGGTCATAGGGCGACAGCTCTACCAGCACACGGTCTCCGGGCAAGATTCTGATGAAGTGCATCCGCATTTTGCCCGAGACGTGCGCCAGCACGATGTGTCCTTCCTGAATCTGCACGCGAAACATCGCGTTGGGAAGGGTTTCCACCACCGTGCCCTCTACCTGAAGCCCTTTCTCCTTCTCGACAGGCTCTTGCTTCTTTGCCATAGCCCCTGTCCCCACCCGATCCAACGGGTGTGTGCTCATTCCACCGTAAGGATCAACGGTCCCTTACGGGTGATGGCGACTGTATGTTCAAAGTGAGCAGAGAGCTTGCCGTCCTCTGTCACTATCGTCCACTTGTCCGAAAGGCAGTGCACCTGCGGTTTGCCCTGATTGACCATCGGCTCAATCGCCAGTGTCATGCCTTCCCGCAGCACCGGTCCACTGCCCGGCTTGCCATAGTTGGGCACAGGCGGGTCCTCATGTATCTTCCTGCCTACACCATGCCCCACCAGCTCGCGCACGACCGAATAGCCGTGTCTTTCCACGAACTTCTGGATGGCGGAAGCGATATCGCCGATGCGCTTGCCTACCTGCGCCTGGTCGATACCTACATACAACGCCTGGCGCGTGATGTCCAGCAAACGTCGTGCCTCCGGCGTTATCTCACCGATAGGCACGGTAATTGCCGCATCGGCGTAGTAGCCGTCCAGCTCCACGCCCATATCGATGCTCAGAATATCGCCCGGCATCAGCACCCTGTTTGATGGCAGCCCATGCACCACCTGCTGATTCACCGAGGTGCAGATATGGGCAGGATAGCCCATATAGCCTTTGAACGCCGCACGTCCCCCCACCTCTTTCACCAGAATGGCTGCCAGCGCGTCCAAATCCGCCGTTGTCGTCACTCCGGGCGTTATCGACTCGCTCAACGTGCGTAGAATACGCGCCAGGACCCTGCCTGCCGCACGTATCTTCTCTATCTCTGCCGGGCTCTTGATGATAATCATCCGCCTGCCAAACACCGTTGCCAGCGACGTGCGACGGCAGCTTTCACCGCCTGGTACACCTCCTCCGCTTCGCCACTGGCGTTTATGCGTTCCAGCAACCCTCGCTGGCTATAAAAGGTCACCAGCGGTTCGGTCTGCTTGCGATACACCTCGAGCCGCTTGCGGACGGCTTCCGGCGCATCGTCAGGACGTACAACCAGCTCCGCCCCACAGCGGTCACAGCGACCTTCTACCTTTGGCGGCATGGTCACAACATGGTAATTTGCCCCGCATCGGGGACAAATCCGTCTGCCACCCAGCCGCTGCAGGATAACCTCCTCCGATGTATCCAGATACACCACCCCGCACAGCTGCCAGCAGTGCCTTGCCAGAATCTCTTCCAGCATCTCTGCCTGTCGTACCGTGCGAGGAAAGCCGTCCAGTATCACACCGTTGCCGGTGTTTCCCTGCGCCAGTCTTTCTTGCAGCACCGCTGCCATGAGGTCATCGGGAACCAGCTCGCCGCGCGTTACATATCCCTGCACGCTCTTGCCCAGTTCCGTACCTGCCCTGATGGCTTCTCGCAGCAACTCACCCGTGCTAATCTGCACGAAACCGAAATCCCCCCGCAGGCGCTCCGCCTGCGTGCCCTTACCGGCACCCGGGGCACCCAAAAATATCCATATCATCAGCTTCTTCTCGCTCCTATCGGTTGCCAAGCTGCACAGTTCCTTTCCCTGCAGCACACCCTTTATTATCTGGCAGGGATGGGACTATTCGCGCAAGAAGCCCTCGTAGTTGCGCATCAGCAGCTGCGCTTCGATGCTCTGCATCGTCTCCAGTGCCACGCCCACCACAATCAACAGGGAGGTGCCTCCCACCAGCGAGAAGGTGCCGATATCTACGCCGGTGATTGCGGGGGCAATGTACTGGATAACTGCCACCGCAGCCAAAAACAGCGCGCCAGCGAAGGTGATGCGCGATACCACTTTGTCCAGATAGTCCGCCGTCGGCTTGCCCGGGCGGATGCCCGGAATGTAACTGCCGTACTTCTTCAGGTTGTCCGCGATGTCGTTCACGTCGAACTGCACCGCCGTGTAGAAGTAGGTGAAAATCACGATGACAATCCCATACATCAGCAAGGCGAGTGCGTTATCGCCCGGCGCCAGCCACTGCGCCGCCCGCTTCAGGTAATACACCCATCCGGTATCTCCCGGGATAGCAGTAGCAATGGTCATCGGCAGCAGCATCAGCGAAATGGCAAAGATAATCGGGATGACGCCCGCCATCGCGATTTTGAGCGGCAGGAAGGAGCTGTGACCACCAACCTGTCGCATCCCGACGATGCGCCGAGCGTGCTGGATGGGAATCTTGCGCTGAGCCTGCGTGACGTACACGATGCCCACAATAGTGCCCAGAAACACCACTGCCAGCAGGATAAGGCTCGTCCACGCTTGAAGTAGCGAGACCGATTCCCACACTTTGGATATCTGCCATGGCAGGCTGGCGGTGATACTGGCGAAGATGATGAGCGACACACCGTTGCCCACACCTTTGTCGGTAATCTGCTCACCCAGCCACAACAGGAACATTGTGCCTGCGGTCAGCACGGTTGCGGTGACCATCAGCTGCCACCAGTTCGCGGTGAGAATCTGTGAGCGCACCAGCGTGATGCTGATGCCCAGCGACTGCAGGAAAGCCAGTGCCACCGTCAGGTAGCGGGTACGCTTGGCAATCTCTTTGCGCCCGGTCTCGCCCTCTTTCTGCAGCTCTTTCCACTGGGGGATAGCCGCCACCAGCAGCTGCATGATGATTGAGGCGTTAATGTAGGGCACAATGCCCATCGCGAAGATGGTGAACTTGCGCAGCGCACCCCCGGAGAACACGTCCACCAGCCCGAACACGCCACCTTGTGCGAACAGCTGTTCCATCTTCGCGTGGTCGATGCCGGGCACGGGGATATGCAACCCCACAGTGTACACCGCAAACGCGCCGAACACGAACAGGATGCGCTGGCGCAAGTCGGGTAACTTCCATGCCGCTACCAGTGTCTCTAGCATGGTTATATCGCCTCCACACTGCCTCCCGCAGCGGTAATCTTCTGCTCGGCAGATTTGCTGAATTTATGCGCACGCACGGTGAGCGCTTTGGTCAATTCGCCCTCACCGAGCACCTTCAAGCCGTCTTTCTCAAGCTTCTTAATGATTCGACGCTCCAGCAACAGCTCGGGTGTCACCACCTCGCCCGCCTCGAAACGCTCTTCCAGCAGAGCCACATTGATAATCGTGTACTCCTTGCGGGTGGGGTTCTTGAACCCCTTCAGGCGAGGCAGGCGGCGGTGCAGGGGGGTCTGACCACCTTCAAAGGTCAACGGCACCTGGTCGCGCGCTTTTTGCCCCTTGGTACCGCGACCGGCGGTTTTGCCATGCCCCGAACCGATGCCTCGTCCTATGCGCTTGCGGCGGTGGGTAGCGCCGGGGTTGGGTTTGAGTTCATGCAGAAACATTCGCAGCCTCCTCTGTGACCGCGTTCTCAGCCACTTCTTCCACAGTGACCAGATGACTTATCTTGCGCACCATGCCTCGGATGGCAGGGTTATCCGGCTGTATTACGCTCTGGTGAAGGCGTCGCAGCCCCAGCGCTTCCACCGTACGCTTCTGCCGCTTGCTATAGCCGATGGGACTGCGGACGAGGGTAATCTTAAGAGCCATCTGCAGTTCCCTCCTCCTTGCCTTCCAGATATTTGCGCATCCAGGGCACCACCTGTTCGGGTTGCTTGCCGCGCATCTGCGCCACATGCTCCACACGCTTGAGCATCTGCAACGCCTTGATGGTCGCCCACGCCACGTTGATGGGGTTTCTGGAGCCCAGGCACTTGCCCAGCACGTCCTTGATGCCGGCGGCTTCCAGAATAGCGCGCATCGACGTGCCTGCCACCACTCCCGTACCGGGCGAGGCAGGCTTCAGTATCACCGTGCTCGCCCCAAAAGAGGTGACCACCTGATGGGGAATGGACGTGCCCACGATGGGCACCTCAATCAATCGCTTTTTGGCATCTTCCACGCCTTTGCGGATGGCATCGGGAATAGCGCGAGCTTTGCCCAGCCCTGCGCCGACGTGCCCCTGGCCATCGCCAACTACAACCAGCGCGTTCCAGCTCATCGTACGACCGCCCTTGTGTGTCTTCTGCACGCGGTTCGTACGGATAACGCGCTCCTGCAGATTCAGTGTATCCGCGTCTATTCGTGCCATCGTTAGAACTCCAGTCCCCCTTCTCGTGCTGCATCCGCCAGCGCCTTCACGCGCCCATGATACTTGTAGCCGCCGCGGTCAAAAACCACGTGCCGCACTCCCGCATCGATGGCGCGCTCCGCAATCAGCCGACCGACCGCCCTGGCGGCTTCGATGTTGTCGGTCTTGGCAAGCGAATTGCGCAAAGCAGGCTCCAGCGACGAAGCAGCGGCAATGGTGTGCCCCTTCTCGTCATCTATCACCTGCGCGTAGATATATTTCAAGCTGCGGAACACCGCCAGGCGTGGACGCTCCGCCGTACCGCGGATTTTCTTGCGTACCCGTGCATGACGCAGCAATCGTCCCCGTTGACGGGGGGCAACATGTTTATGCTCTATCATGGCTTATTTCCCCTTACCTTTACCGCCTTTGCCCGCTTTACCGGCTTTGCGGCGTATGTGTTCACCACGATATCGAATACCCATACCCTTGTAAGGTTCCGGTGGGCGCACCCGCCGAATGAGTGCCGCCTGCTGTCCCACAACCTCCTTATCGATGCCCTTCACCGTGATCAAGGGCGTGCGGGTGTTCACATCCTGCCCCACGACAAAGGTAATGCCGGGCAGAGGTTCCAGCACCTTCGGCTGCGCATATCCCACACTGAGCGAGAGCTTGCCGCCCTCTACCTGCGCACGATAGCCGACGCCGACCACCTCCAGCACGCGCTCATAGCCTTTCGAGACGCCCTCGATCATGTTGGCGATAAGTGTACGGGTCAAACCGTGCAGAGCACGGTGGTTGCGCTCGTCGCTGGGACGCTCCACCAGCAGGAACCCATCCTCGCGGCGCACGGTCATCTCGGCTGGTATCCTCTTGGTCAACGTACCAAGCGGACCCGACACCGTGATGCGCCCCGGTTCCCACTGCACGTCCACACCCTGCGGTATGGGTATCGGTTTTTTGCCTATACGTGACATGCTACAACACTCCTTTTCCCCGGTGCGAACTCTATTTTACCACACTTCTGCCAGCACTTCGCCGCCCAAACCCAGTCGGCGGGCTTGTTTATCGGTCATGATGCCGCGCGACGTGCTGACAATTGCCGTACCGAAGCCAAAGAAAACAGGCTTCAGGTCCTTCGCTTTGCGATACACCCGCAGCCCGGGCTTGCTAACCCGACGCAGGTTGGTAATCGCGCGTTCGCGTGTTTTGCCCTGCTTCGCACCGTACTTCAAGGTAATGCGCAAGCGGTTCTGAGGCTTCGCCTCGATGACCTCATAGTCCTTGATGTAGCCTTCTTCCTTGAGGATTCGGCAGATTTCCACTTTGATTTTGGACGCATCCATCTCCACCGTCTCGTGGAGCGCCATGTTTGCGTTGCGGATACGGGTCAACATATCCGCAATCGGGTCATTGACAGGCATGGTTCTTCTCCTCCTTAGTGATGTGAGATGGACGGTTCGCTGCGCGCCTGTCAGGCACGGCGAAGGTATCCATCCCCCTTACCACGATGCTTTCTTCACTCCGGGCAACAGCCCGCGATGCGCCATCTCGCGGAAGCAGATTCGGCACAAACCGAACTTGCGGATATACCCGCGAGGACGACCGCAGATGTTGCACCGGTGATACTCGCGCACCTTAAACTTCTGCGGACGCCGCGCTTTGACTTTCAAGCACTCTTTTGCCACAGATTACTCCCTCCTGATGACTGCACTTGTAGCCGCTTTAGCCTGCGATATCCTACCGCTGGCTATCTCTCCGCCTCAGCGCGCTCTTTCTTCGCGCGTTCGATAATCTGCTGGGCGATATGCGCCGGCACCTCGTCGTAGTGCGAGAACTCGGTGGAAAACCGCCCGCGCCCTCGCGTGATGGAGCGCAGGTCAATCGCATAGCGCACCATCTCCGCCTGCGGCACCAGCGCAGTGATTTTTTGTCTGCCTGCACCTGCGCTCTCGGTGCCCATCACGCGCCCGCGTTTGCCGTTCAGGTCGCTAATCACATCGCCCAGGAACTCCTCCGGCACGATGATTTCCACCTTCAGCACCGGCTCCAGCAGCACCATGTTCGCCTTCGCGGCGGCGTTCTGGAAGGCAAGGCTACCCGCTATCTGGAACGCCTGGTCCGACGAGTCTACGGTGTGGTACGAACCGTCGTACACAGCGCACTTGACGTTGACAACCGGATAGCCAGCCAGCACGCCCCGGCGCATGGCGTCGCGCACGCCTTTTTCCACCGCAGGAATGTACTGCTTCGGGATGACGCCACCCACGATGCGGTCCTCGAACAGAAACTCGCCGTCGGGATACGGCTCTATTTCAATCCAGCAGTCGCCGTACTGCCCGCGCCCACCGGTCTGCTTCTTATGCTTGCCCTGCGCCTGCGCCTTGCTACGGATGGTCTCGCGATAGGGAATGCGCAGTTCCTCCACGTTGACCTCCGTGCCGAATTTGCGCTTCATCCGCTCGATCACTACGTCCAGATGCGATTCGCCCATGCCGGAAATCACCGTTTGCCCCGTTTCGGGGTCACGATGGTACCGGAAGGTCGGGTCCTCTTCCGCCAGACGGCTCAGAGCAGGACCCAACCGGTCCTCATCCGCCTTACTCTTTGCGCGAATCGCCACGCTGTACACCGGCGCGGGGAACTCGATTCCCGGCAGGATGATAGGCTTCGCCCGGTCGGTCAACGTATCGCCTGTGCCGGTCTCCTGCAGTTTGGCGATGGCGCCGATGTCGCCTGCGTGCACCGCAGGCGTCGGTTCCTGCTGCTTGCCTCGCACAAAGAAAATCTGTCCCACGCGCTCGTCGCGCTCCTTGCTGGCATTCCACACATGGCTATCTGAGCGCAACACACCCGACATCACACGAAAGTAGGTCAGCTTACCCACGTAGGGGTCCGCCATCGTCTTGAACACGAACGCCGCCAGCGGCTCGCTGTCATCGGGCTTGCGCGTCTCCTCCTGTCCTGTCTGCGGGTTCTTGCCCTTCACCGGCGGCATGTCCGCAGGCGAGGGGAACTCGCCGATGATAAAATCCAGAAAGGCGGTCAGCCCGTTGAGGTTGCTGGCTGAGCCGCACACCACAGGCATCAGCTTTCCGCTGGTGATGCCTTCCTTCAATCCGCGCCGTATCTCGTCGGTGGTCAGAGGCTCGCCCTCCAGGTACTTGAGCGTGAGTTCATCGTCGCCTTCGGCTGCCGACTCCTCCAGCCACTCGCGATACCGCTTCACCTGCTCTTGCAGAGCGGCAGGCACGTCCGCCTCGGTTGCCTTTGCGCCTACGCCGCGCACCGCCCGCATCGAAATCAGGTCGACGACGCCCTCAAACGCTGCTTCCGCCCCGATGGGCACGATAATCGGAACCACCCGCGAGCCGAACCGGTCACGCAGCTCCCGCAGGCGCGCCTCGAAGTCGGCGTTTTCACGGTCCATTTTGCTGATGAACACCGCCCGCGCGATACCGCGCTTCTCGATATACTCCAGCGCGATATCGAAGCCCACCTCCGGTGCACTTTGCGCCGGGGTGACCAGCACCGCAGCGTCTGCTACATGCAGCGCACCCACCATGTCCCCAACAAAATCCAGATAGCCGGGGGCGTCGATAACGTTTATCTTATGCTCTTTCCACTCCACAGGCACAACGGAGGCGTTGATGCTGATTTTGCGCTTGACCTCATCTGCGTCGAAATCCGATACGGTATTGCCATCTTCCACTTTCCCCATGCGGTCGATACCGCCGGTGGTGAAAAGCAACGCCTCCGTCAGGCTGGTCTTGCCGGAGCCACCATGTCCTACGAAAGCCACGTTGCGTATCGCTTTGATGCCAACCTGTTTCACCGAAACGCCCTCCTGTTGTCAATTCCCCCGAGTAACAGTCCTGTTCACCAACAGCATTATTATCGCTGTCGGAACGGCATACCCAGTGCTTTTAACAGCGCACGGGCTTCCTCGTCGGTACGCGCGGTGGTTACGATGCAGATGTCCATACCCCGAATACGGTCTACCTGGTCGTACACGATTTCGGGGAACACCAGCTGCTCGCGCATCCCCATCGAGAAGTTCCCGCGCCCATCGAACGAGTTGGGCGAGACACCCTGAAAGTCACGTACGCGCGGTAACACGATGTTCATCAGCTTATCCAGAAAGTCGTACATCCGGTCGCCGCGCAGCGTGACCTTCGCGCCGATGCGGTGTCCCTGCCGGATGCGGAAGTTAGAGATGGACTTGCGCGCCCGGGTAATCACCGGTTTCTGCCCGGAGATAGCCGCGAGGTCGCGCACTGCCCCATCCAGCTGCTTCGGGTCCTGTTCGCCCTGTCCCACGCCCATGTTAATCACCACTTTGACCAGGCGCGGTACCTGCATGATGGACTTGTACCCGAACTGCTGCATCAGCTGGGGCACCACTTCCTTATAGTATTTCTCCTTGAGCCGCGATACATATCGGGTTTGTGTCGTTTCACTCATCGCTTCACACCACTCCATGACCGCCTGACGCGGCGGATGCTATCTACACCGAGTCGATGTACTCTTTACATTTCTTGCAGGTGCGAACCCGCTTGCCATCCGGCGTAAACGAGATGGCGATGCGCGTTCGCTGGTTGCAGCGTGGACACACCAGCATCACCTTGGATACGTGCAAGGGAGCAAGCTTCACAATACGCCCCGTCTGCGTTTGTGGAGTAGCACGGCTGGCGGGGCGCGGTTTCTGGTGGCGAATGACCTGGTTCACCCCATCCACCACCACACGGTTCTCGCGCGGAATGGTGCGAATCACCTTCCCCCGCTTGCCTCTGTCCTTGCCGGCAATGACCTCCACCAGATCGTCCTTGCGTATCTTCAGCGGGCGCACAGCGCGTCCGCTCTGTTTTTTCTTAGCAGTTGCAGTGCTCATGGGTGCTCCTCTCCTACAGCACTTCCGGCGCCAGCGAGATGATGCGCATGAAGTTGCGTTCGCGCAGCTCGCGAGCCACCGGACCGAAAATACGGGTGCCGCGAGGCTCCAGGCTGTTCGTCACCACCACAGCAGCGTTTTCATCGAAACGCAGCGTTGAGCCGTCAGGACGACGAATCGGTTGCTTCGTGCGAACAACCACTGCCTTGACGATATCGCTCTTTTTCACCGGCATTCCGGGCGTCGCCGACTTGACCACGGCCACAATCACATCTCCCACGCGAGCGTAGCGCGTGTTCGAGCCTTTCAGCACGCGAATACACATCAGCTCGCGTGCCCCTGAGTTATCGGCAGCCTTGAGCCGGGTGTATATCTGTATCATTGCCAGATACCTCCCCTACTGTGCCTTCTGTATCACGCGCGACACACGCCAGCGTTTGGTTTTGCTCAGGGGGCGGGTCTCCATGATTTCCACCACATCGCCCACCCGGCACTCGTTGTTTTCATCGTGCACGTGGAATTTTTTCGTACGTCTGACCGTTTTGCCGTACAGCGGGTGGCGCATAATGCGTTCCACCGCCACCACCACCGTTTTGTCCATTCGGTCGCTGACCACCACTCCCACGCGCACTTTGCGGCGCCCGCGCGTGACCACCTCGTTTTCAGCCATTGATGTTCCCCCCATCCGTTACGCGCCTTTCTTCTCCGCGCGCTGCTTTTCGGTGATGATGGTGTGCAGGCGCGCGATATTATGCCGCGTGATGCGGATGCTTGCTGTATCACTCAACTTCCGCACCGCTTTGCTCTGTCGGAGCTGGAACAGCCTCTCCATCTCCTGCTGCAACCTCTGCTGCAGCTCCGGCAGGCTCATCTTGCGGAGTTCCTCCGGTTTCAACGGTTTCATATTCTCCCTCGAAATCCCGTCGTGTGACGAATTTGGTAGCAATCGGCAATTTGTGCGATGCAAGGCGCATCGCCTCGCGTGCCAGCTCCTCCGGCACGCCGGCCATCTCGAACAGGATACGTCCGGGTTTGACCACTGCTACCCATCCCGCCGGCGCGCCCTTACCACTGCCCATGCGGGTTTCCGCAGGCTTTTTGGTATAGGGCTTATCGGGAAAGACGCGAATCCAGATTTTTCCGCCACGGCGTACATGACGGGTCATTGCGATACGAGCCGCCTCAATCTGGTTGCTGGTCATCCAGCAGGACTCCAGCGCCTGCAGACCGTACTCGCCGAAGTCCAGCTTGGTGGCTCCCGACGCTTTGCCCTTGCGTCGTCCGCGATGCTGCCGGCGATATTTAACTCGTTTCGGCATCAACATTGCCGCGTTGCCTCCTTCCTCCTCGACGACCCCGGCGACGGCGTCCGGCGGGACGTTCGCCCTCCTGTGGAACCACCGGCGTCACTTCCCGGCTCTCCTCTTCCACCTTCTGACCGGGCAGAATGTCGCCGCGATAAATCCATACTTTTACGCCGATGTTGCCATAGGTCGTTGGTGCTTCTGCGAACCCGTAATCCACATCAGCACGTATCGTCTGCAATGGAATCTTGCCCATTTTGTCCACTTCGGAACGCGCCATCTCCGCGCCAGCCAGGCGGCCTGCCACGCGCACCTTGATGCCCAGTGCTCCCGCGCGCATAGTGCGCAGGATAGCCTGGCGCATGGCACGCTTGTATGACACACGACGCGAGATTTGCTGGGCAATGTTTTCTGCCACCAGCTGCGCGTCCTTATCTGGCTCGTTGACCTCCTGCACATGCACGTGCACTTCTACATTCGGACGGGCGTTCTTGTCGCGCGCCGCACGCCAGCGGTACGTCGGGTCGAGCAGGTGCACCAGAGCCTGCCGTATCTCCTCCAGCCCTCTTCCCTGCCGACCTATCAGGATGCCCGGTCGCGCCGAGAAGATGGTCACCTCCACCCGGTTCGCCGCGCGCTCGATCTCCACGCGCGAAATAGCCGCCGATGCCAGGTCAGGACGGCGTTTGGGCAGGTCCTTCTTCAGGAAACGGCGTATTTTGTAATCTTCATATACCCAGTTCGCGTAGTCCTTCGCCGAGTACCAGCGACTGTCCCAGTCGCGGATAATACCCACACGAAAACCGATTGGATGAATCTTCTGTCCCAAACTGAACCTCCTCCGGTTCTCTCACGCTAACTTTCGCTCGTCGGTGCTTTCGGCGCGGCTCCGCCGCCAGTGTGTCGCGCTCGTCGTCCCGCAGGCTGGGGACGCGGTACTTCCTCTACCTCTACTCTGATGTGACAGGTCGGCTTGATGATGGGGTAAGCACGCCCCATCGCCCGCGGGCGATAGCGCTTCAGACGGGGTCCCTCGTCCACAACCGCGTGCACGATTTTCAGCGCATTCTCATCGATGGTCTCCCCGTCGCGCTCCGCCAGGAACGCTGCGTTTGCCGCCGCCGACTGTACCACCTTCAGGATAGGACGGGCGGCACGCTGTGGCGAAAAGCGCAGAAACGCCACCGCCTCGGGCACATACTGTCCGCGAATCGCCTCTATCAGCAACCGCGCTTTGCGCGGCGATACACGCACGTATTTTGCTATTGCGTGTGCCATCTCTCTGCCTCACTTCTTGCGTGTTGTACGGTCGGTGTGGTGCCCCGGGTGCCCCCGGAAGGTGCGTGTCGGGGCGAACTCACCCAGCTTGTGTCCAATCATGTTCTCCGTGATGAACACCGGCACGTGCTTCCTGCCGTCATGCACTGCGATAGTGTGTCCCACCATCGCCGGCAGGATAGTAGACCGACGCGACCAGGTCTTGATAATTCGCTTCTCGCCGGTGGCGTTGAGCGCCTGGATTTTCTTCATCAGCTTCGGGTCGACATACGGTCCCTTCTTGATAGAACGTGACATACCAACGCTCCTCCAGTCGCCTTGCTCGTATTACTTGCGCCGCCGCACGATGAACTTGTCCGATGGCTTGCGACGACGGGTCTTCTTGCCCAGCGTAGGCTTGCCCCACGGCGTCACCGGACCGCCCCGCCGACCAATCGGCGCCTTACCCTCGCCACCACCGTGCGGGTGGTCACGCGGTGTCATCGCCGAGCCTCGCACGTGCGGGCGTCTTCCCAAATAGCGGCTCTTGCCTGCCTTGCCCAGCGATTCGTTCTCGTGCTCGGCGTGCCCAACCTGACCGATGGTCGCCTTGCACTCGAGGTGTACCATGCGCACCTCACCGGAGGGCAGGCGTATCTGCGCGTACTTTCCCTCTTTGGCAACCAGCTGCGCTGCCGTGCCCGCACTGCGCACCAGCTGTCCAC
>Ga0101941_1000737_pt1 | contig 41507 bp, 42 predicted proteins | sample DewCreD2012metaG_3_FD_75242 | JGI IMG/M metagenome (GOLD analysis project Ga0101941, IMG submission 75242) | Hot spring sediment bacterial and archeal communities from British Columbia, Canada, to study Microbial Dark Matter (Phase II) - Dewar... ... | reverse complement strand
AACTGACCCGTCCGCTTGACCGCCATCACGACCTCCCAGCCTCACGACCAGGGAATCACAGCCAGCCAATTACGCAACAGGCCCGCAAGGGGAGAGGGATAAGGTTTATCTCGGCAGCACCAGGCTCGGGTCCACCGGACGCGCCTTGTCCTTCGGGGTCGGCGCGTAGCGGACTTCGAAGTGCAGTTGCGGCTCGGTGACGCCGCCGGTCTGGCCGACGCTGCCCAGGGTCGCGCCCTGGGCGACCTGCTGGCGCATCTTCACGTCGGTGGACGACAGGTGGGCGTAGGCCGTCACCCAGCCGTCGGCGTGCTTGACCAGCACCAGGTTGCCGAAGCCGGGCACCTGGTTGCCCGCATAGACCACCTCGCCCGCCGCGGCCGAGCGGACCGGCGTGCCGGCGGCGGCGCGGATATTGACGCCGTCGTTGCGCTGACCCGTGCCCTTGGGGCCGAAGTCCGAGAGCGTCTGCCCCTGCAGCGGCCACACGAAACGACCGCGACCGGCGGCCGTGATCTCGGCCTCGGTCGGCGGCGGGCTGGTCCCGATGATCTGGCCGGCGGACGGCGGCGGCGTCACCGGCTGGGCTGAGACCGGACCGCTGGGCGGGCGCGGATAGTTCGTGGCCGGCGGCGGCGTATAGGGACGCGGCGTCGAGGGCAGCGAGGCCGGCGGCGTGGACGGGGTAGTCGCGGCCGGCGGCGTATAGCTGGGCGTGGTCGGACGCGGGGCCGTCGGGCGCGGCGCGGCCGGGGTCGTGGTCACCGTGGTCTTCAGCGGCCCCCTGTCTCTGTAGCCGGACGGCAGGCGGAGCTTCTGGCCCTTCTTGATCGTGGCCGAGACCCTGATGTCGTTCTCCTCGGCCAGGGCCGCCGGCTTGACGCTGAAGCGCTTGGCGATGTCGCTGACGGTGTCGCCGCTGTTGGCGACATAGGCCTTGGCCGTGGTCGCCGGGCCCTTCAGCTTCTGGCCGGGCCGGATGTTGTAGGGCGGCTTGAGGTCGTTGTCCTTGGCCAGGTCGGCGCGGGTGGTGTCCATGCCGCGCGCGATGGCGTCGATCGCGTCGCCCGACTTGACGGTATAGGTGCGGCGCGGACCGGCGACCTCGATCACCTTGCCGGTGACGCTGGTCGTGGTGGTGGTGACCGGCCGGCCGGCGGGAGCCTCCGGCTCATCCTCGACCGGGCGTTCGGCCGGCGGCGGACGCCAGCCGGACCCCGCGCTGGGCGTCGCGCCGATCGGCGGCGCGCTGGACGCCGGGGTCTGGGCGACCGGTTGCATCACCGTGGTCCGGCTCGGACCCTTGTCCTTGTAGCCGTCCGGCAGGCGTAGCCTCTGGCCCGCACGGATCGGCGAGCCGGTGCTCAGGTCGTTCTCTTCAGCCAGGGCGGCGGCCGAGACCGAGAAGCGCCGGGCGATGGCGAACATCGTGTCACCGCTCTGGACGACATAGGCCTTGGCGTCCTTGCTGTCGGGGCCCTTGAGCACCTGGCCCGGGCGGATCCGGTCGGCCGACTTCAGGTCATTGTCCTTGACCAGCTGGGCGCGGCTGGTGCCCAGGGTGCGCGCGATCGCGTCGATATTGTCGCCCGCCTTGACCTTGTAGGTCTTGGGCGGGCCGGCGATCGTCACCACGGGACCGCCGACGGTGGTGACCACCACGGGGCGCGGCGCGGGCGTCGGACGATAGTCAGCGGCGGGCGGCGGCGGGAGCTGGGTGCTGGTCGTCGGCGCCAGGGGCTGGCTGGACACGCCGACATTGCCGGTCGGCGCGGAGAAACTGGGCTGCGGCTCGTCGGGCGGGGTCGTGGTCCCCTCGGGCTGCTGATCGGCGACGGGCGCCTGGACGATCGGGAAATTGGGCGTGGGGTTCTGGCCGCGGGTGGGATACTGCGCGCCGCCCGTGCTTTCGCAGGCCGCGAGGGTTCCAGCCGTCAGGGCGATCACCGCCGCGTGCGTCCACAACTGCCTCATAGCCTCTCCTTTGCCTCGCGAGGCTCCAGTCGCCGTCGCAAGGGTAAACCAACCATTAAACATGTCGCGCCGCCTCCGGAACCCGAAGCCGCCGCCCCGCCCTACTCGCGGGCGACGCCGTCCAGGATCGGGACGAAACGCACGTCGCACAGGACTTCGACGGTGAAGCCCCCCTTTCCGTCGCCGGCATAGCGGCGAAGGCTCTGCACCGGCCCCTTGCCCACCGGCGCGACGAGCACGCCTTGGGGCTTGAGCTGCGAAAGCAGAGTTTCCGGCTCATCCTGGGCCGCCGCCGTGACCAGAATGCGGTCAAACGGCGCCTGTTTGGACCAGCCTTCCCATCCATCCCCAAATTTCGTGATGACATTGGTCAGGCCCAGCACCGCGAAGCGGGCCTCGGCCTCCTTCATCAGGGTCCGGTAGCGTTCGATCGTGTAGACGAGCCGCGAAACGCGGCTGAGGACGGCCGTCTGGTAGCCCGAGCCCGTGCCGATCTCCAGCACCCGGCAGCGCGGCTCCAGCGTCAGGGCCTGGGTCATCAGGCCGACGATGAACGGCTGGCTGATGGTCTGGCCGCAGGCGATCGGCAGGGCCGAATCCTCCCACGACCGCTCCTTGAACAGGTCGGGCGTGAACAGGTCGCGCGGCGTCTTCTCGATGGCGCTCAGCACGGCCGGGTCGGTGACGCCCTGGGCGCGTAGGGCGGCCATCAGCACCTTCAGGCGGGCCTCGGGCGTCTCGCTCTTGGCCTGGACCATCAAGCGCCCGCCTCGATCTTCGAGATCTCGACCTTGGGCGGCGAACCGCCGAGCATGCCCTTCATGGCCGCGACCGTCTGGTTGTGCGTCAGGTCGATGTGCAGCGGCGTGACCGAGATCTTGCCCTGGTAGACGGCTTTCAGATCGGTGCCCTCCGCCGGGTCGGACGGCTTCACCACAAAGCCGGTCCAGTAGTAGTCGCGACCGCGCAGGTCGGTCCGCTTTTCCATGCTCCGCATGTGCGAGTCGCGGAAGCCCTGGCGCGTGACTTCCACCTCGGTGACCCGATCGGGGGCGACCGCCGGGAAGTTGACGTTCATGATCACGTCCTTGGGCCAGCCGATCTCCAGCAGGCGCTGGACGATGCCGGGCCCGAAGTGCTCGGCGGTCTCCCAGTGGGCGACGACCTCGTCGTGGAAGTAGGTCATGGCCTGCGACAGGGCGATCGATTGGATTCCAAACGCCATGCCCTCGATTGCGCCGGCCACCGTGCCCGACAGGGTGACGTCCTCGGCCAGGTTCTGGCCGCGATTGACCCCCGACAGCACTAGGTCCGGCGTCGGCCCTTCGATCAGTTGCTGCACCGCCATGGCCACGCAGTCGGTCGGCGTGCCCTCGACGGCGAAGCGGCGCGGATCGATGCGGCGCACGCGGATCGGGTCGGACAAGGTCAGGGCCCGGCCGGCCCCCGACTGCTCGTATTCCGGCGCCACGATCCAGATGTCGTCCGACAGGGCGCGGGCGATGCGCTCCAGGCTTTGCAGGCCCTCGGCGTGGATGCCGTCGTCATTGGTGAGGAGGATGCGCATCCTAGGTCCTTCTCCCCTTGCGGGAGAAGGTGTCAGCGAAGCTGACGGATGAGGGGTCGCACAGGCGTTGCGGGACGGCGGCTGAAACGATCTTCAACCCCTCATCCGACCTGCTGCGCAGGCCACCTTCTCCCGCAAGGGGAGAAGGATTGCGCGCGGACCTCACTGGTCCCCCCCGATATGCGTCACCCCGCCCATGTACGGCGCCAGCACCTGCGGCACCGTGATCCGTCCGGTCTGGTCCTGATAGTTCTCCAGCACGGCCACCAGGGTGCGGCCGACGGCCAGGCCCGAGCCGTTCAGGGTGTGGACGTACCGCGCGCCCTTCTCGCCCGCCTTCTTGAAGCGAGCCTCCATGCGGCGGGCCTGGAAGTCGCCGCAGTTCGAGCACGAGCTGATCTCGCGATAGGTGTTCTGCGACGGCAGCCAGACTTCCAGGTCGTAGGTCTTCTTCGCGCCGAAACCCATGTCGCCGGTGCACAGCAGCATGGTGCGGAACGGCAGCTCCAGGGCCTTCAGCACGGCCTCGGCGCAACCGACCATGCGCTCGTGCTCGGCCTCGGACTGATCGGGCGTGGTGATCGAGACCAGCTCGACCTTGTAGAACTGGTGCTGACGGATCATGCCGCGCGTGTCGCGGCCGCTGGCGCCCGCCTCGGAGCGGAACGACGGGGTCAGGGCTGTCATCCGCAGCGGCAGCTCGGCCTCGTCGGTGATCTGCTCGCGCACGATGTTGGTCAGGGAGACTTCGGCGGTGGGGATGAGCCAGTGATCGACCGTGGTCTTGAACAGGTCCTCGGCGAACTTCGGGAGCTGTCCCGTGCCGAACAGCGCCTCGTCCTTGACCAGCAGCGGCGGGCTGATCTCGACATAGCCGTTCTGCACCGTCTGCAGGTCCAGCATGAACTGACCCAGCGCCCGTTCCAGCCGGGCGATCTGGCCCTTCAGCACCACGAAGCGCGCGCCGCTCATGCGGGCGGCGGCTTCGAAGTCCATGCCGCCCAGGGCCGCGCCCAGATCGACGTGGTCCTTGGGATTGTTCAGACGGCCGGCCGGCAGCTTGGACGCGTCGCCCCAGCGGCGGATCTCGACGTTTCCGGCCTCGTCCTCGCCCGCCGGCACGTCCGCGGCGGGTATGTTGGGCAGGGCCGCCAGCAGGTCGCGCAGCTTGCCGCCGACCAGGGCCTCTTCCTCGGCGGCCGACGCCATCACGCCCTTCAGCGTCTCGACCTCGGCCATCAGGCGCGCGGCCTCGGCCTCGTCCTTCCTGGCCTTGGCCTGGCCGATCAGCTTGGAGCTCTCGTTGCGCTTGGCCTGAGCCTCCTGCAGGGCGGTCTGGGCCGCGCGCAGTTGGGCGTCCAGCTTGACCGCCTCGGCGGCCGCGCCCGAACGGCCCTTGGCCGACCAGGCGGCTTCGAAGGCTTCGGGATTGTCGCGGATGGCCTTGATGTCGTGCATCGGGAGCGCTCGAGAGAAGTCGTTAAGAACGGACCTCTCTAAGGCGCGTCGGCGGGGGCGCCAACCTTTTCGGGACGCCCTTCCCGGCCATGGGCCGTCTGGCCGCGGCGCGCGATCCCATCGCCTTCGCTCAAACGCCCGACAGAACGCTCTTGCGCAGGCATAGATCTTGAGTGAAAGATATTCGGCAAGTCATTGGGCGACGCGACGAGATGTCGTGGCCATAAACGCATGGATAATGGCCGTTAAGCCCGTTCCTGCACTTGCCCTTAACCTCAGGATGCAAAACAGCGCGGCAATTCAACGACCCGTGTTTGTTTTCAAAGCTCCTGGACCCTTCCCATGAAAAAATTCGCTATTCTGGCCGCTGTCGCCGCCGTGTCGGCCGTCGCCGTTCCCGCCAGCGCCGCCCAACTGGTCCGCATCTCGCTGGCCGACAAGTCGACCGCCCAGATCGACGCCGAGATCCGCGCCGCCGCCGAAACCGTCTGCACCGACCGCAAGGCCGTGGTGTCGAGCGAGTGCGTGACCGTCACGATCGGCGACGCCAACCGCCAGCTGGCCGCCATCTCCAAGGCGCGCACCCCCAAGACCGTCGCCCGTCGCGAAGCCCTGACCGTCGTCCGCGTCTCGCTGAAGGGCAAGTCGGCCGACCAGATCAACGCCGACATCAAGCTGGCCGCCGAAACCGTCTGCAAGGCCGCCAACAACAACCGCGCCGACGTCCGCGCCTGCATGGGCGTCACGATCCGCTCGGCCAAGGCCCAGCTGCAGGCCGCGACCGTGTCGGCCCGCCAGGACGCCTAAGCCAAAACCTTCCCTCTCCCCTTGCGGGAGAGGGTGGCCCCGCAACGCGGGGTCGGGTGAGGGGTCGAAAGACAGAAAAGCCGCGATCAGCCGAAAGGCCGGTCGCGGCTTTTGCGTCTGAGAGACCCCTCATCCGTCGGCTTCGCCGACACCTTCTCCCGCAAGGGGAGAAGGAAGAGATCCTAAACCGTCGCCACGTCCGTGCCGGCCTCGGCCTCGTCCTTGGCCTTGCGGCGCTCGATCAGCCACACGCACCAGATCGCGATCTCGTAGAGCAGGCACATCGGGATCGCCAGGGTCAGCTGGCTGATCGGATCGGGCGGGGTCAGGATGGCCGCGGCGATGAACACCCCCACGATGGCGTAGCGGCGGCCGTCGCGCAGCAGCTTGCTGGAGACGATCCCCGCCATGCCCAGCAGCGACACCACCACCGGCAGCTGGAAGCACAGGCCGAACGCCAGCAGCAGGGTCGTCACCAGGGTCAGGTAGTCGCTGACCTTGGGCAGCAGCTGGATCGAGATGCCGGGGGTGCTGACCTGCTGGCTCAGCGAGAACCACAGCACGAACGGCAGCATGATGTAATAGACCAGCGCCGCGCCCAGGAAGAACATGAACGGCGAGGCGACCAGGAACGGCAGGAAGGCGCCGCGCTCGTTCTTGTAGAGGCCGGGGGCCACGAAGCGATACAGCTGCCAGGCCAGGACCGGGAAGGTCAGGACAATAGCCCCGAACCCGGCCAGCTTCAGCTTGGTGAAGAAGAACTCCAGGGCGGCGGTGTAGACCAGGCCCAGGGCCTTGGTGTCCGTCGCCGGGATGTCCTTCAGGCCCACCAGGGCCAGCAGCAGGTCGAACGGGCCGTGATGCCCGCCCAGATGCTGGGCCGCCAGCAGCTTCTGGGCCACCGTGAACGGGTTGACCAGGAACAGGAAGATCTGGTCGGCGAAGGCGAAACAGACGCCGAAACCGACGAACAGCGCGACCACGCAGATGATCAGCCGCGTTCGCAGCTCGACCAGATGATCCATCAGCGGCGCGCGCGAGGCTTCGATTTCGTCTTCCGGATCGTGTCCGAGGGCGTTGGTCACGAGGCGATGTCCGTGGCGCTGGGCTTGGCGGCGCGTTTGCGCGCCGCCTTGGTCGGAACCGACAGGTCGGCTTTCGAGGCCTTGGCGGCCTTCGGCTTGGAGACGATCTCGGTCTTGTTGGCGACAGCCTTCGCGGGCTTGCCAGAGGCCGCCTTCGCCTTCGGCTTGGCCGAAGCCTTGCGCGTCGGCTTGGAGACGATCTCGACGGCCGGCGCGGGCGCGTCCAGAGCGTCGGTCGGCTGATAGGCGTCGTGCGGCGAGACCTTGACCGCGCCGCTGTTGAGGCTGGCGTCGATGTCGGCGAACACCTGGTCGACGCCGACGTCGCTGGCCTGGGCCGCGGCGTCGCGCATCGGGTTGGTATATTGCCCGTCGCGCATGGCCTGGACTTCCTTGCGCAGTTCGTCGAGCTCGGACTGGCGGGCCATTTCGTCGAAGCTGGCGCGGAATTCATTGGCCATGCCGCGGATGCGTCCCACGAACTGGCCGAGCTTGCGGAGCAGAACAGGCAGGTCCTTGGGCCCCACCACGATCAAGGCGACCGCGGCGATGACCAGGAGTTCAGTGCCGCCGATATCAGGGAGCATGGACGCGCCTTAGAGCGGATCGGCTTGACCGATGCCGCGAAGTTAAACGACGGTCGCGGCCGCCCTCCCCTCCAGGAAAGAGCGGCGCAACGAATCCTACGACTTGCGCAGGTCTTCCTTCTCGGCCTCGGTGCGCGGCAGGGCGCCCGTCGACTTGTTGGCGGCGACCTCGTCGGAGGTGTCGTCCTTCAGGCCGTCCTTGAAGGCTTTGATGCCCTTGGCCGCGTCGCCCATGATGCCGGACAGCTTGCCACGCCCGCCGAACAGCAGGGCGATGACCGCGATCACGATCACCCAGTGAATCCAGCTCATACCACCCATGACGACGATGCTCCTTGCGACAGCGGCCCATTAGCCCCTGCGGCGTGTCGTTACAATATCCCAGACAATATAGGCGGTCGCGAGGCGGGGGGCAAAGCGGCGCCGGACGATAAGTCGTCGCCCGCGACAATGTGTAAAGGGGCTATCGCCCTTCCATCTCTCCCAGGAAATCCTGAGCGAACTCCGGCGCCTCGTCGCCGTCCTCCAGCGGGTCCTCGTCCTCGCCAGGGCGCAGGCCCATCGGGTCGGGCACGGAAAAGCCCGGCGGCAGGTCCAGCGCCAGCAGGCCGGCGGCCCGCATTTCGGCGATTCCCGGCAGGTCGCCGAGGGTCGCCAGGCCATAGTGCTCGAGGAAGGCGTCGGTGGTGCCGAAGGTCACGGGGCGTCCGGGCGTGCGGCGGCGGCCGCGCATCTTGACCAGGCCCAGCTCCAGCAGCACGTCCAGCGTGCCCCGGCTGGCCTGGACGCCGCGCACGGCCTCGATCTCGGCCCGGGTGACGGGTTGGTGGTAGGCGATGATCGCCAGGGTCTCCTGGGCGGCCTTGGACAGGCGGCGAGGCTCCTCGCGCTCCTCGGTCATCAGGAAGGCCAGGTCGATCGCGGTCTGGAATCGCCAGCGGCCGGCCACCTGCACCAGCTCGATGCCTCGGCCCACATAGCGCGCGTGGAGGTCGGCCAGGCCCGCGCCGATGTCCGCGCCCTCGGGCAGGCGCTTGGCCAGGTCCTCGACGCTCAGCGGCTCGGCCGCCGCGAACAGCAGGGCCTCGATGCAGCGTTGGGTGAAGAGCGGGTCTTGGGTCATCAATCGACGAACATCATAAACGTTGTCATCCCGGACAAGCGAAGCGCAGATCCGGGACCGCCGGAAGCGCCTGCGTTCGCGCCCCGGTCCCGGATCTTCGCGCTGCGCGCTCGTCCGGGATGACAAGCTTTGTTGAGCAGGAACATCAAACGATCGGCTCCAGCGGTTCGGCCCGGGTGCGCAGGTAGATGTCCGAGAACGCCTCCATCTGTCGCGCTTCCAGGATGCCCTCCTTCACCAGCTCCAGGCTGGCCGACAGCGTCGAGGCCAGGTAACTGGCGGGGCTGGGACCGTCGGGGTCCTCCTCCCAGCGCCCCACCGGCGCGACGCCGGACAAGGTGGTCCAGTCCTTCATTTCCGGCAGCAGGTCGCGCAGGCGGTCGCGGGCGTCCTCCAGCGGATAGGCCTGGGGCGGACGCGGGGCGTAGTGCCGGCCATGATCGCGCTTTCGCTGGGTGATGTAGGCGGTCATCAGGGCGTAGAGGTCGCCCTCGAAGCGGGTCGAGGAGACGATCTTCACCGCCTCGGGATCACCGCGCATGAAGACGTCGCGCTTGAGGATCGGCTGCTCCTTCAAGGCCTCGACGGCCTTGCGCATCACGTCCAGCTTGGCCAGGCGGAAGGCCAGTTGGGCGGCCATCTCCTCGGCCGGCGGCTCCTCGGCCTTGGGGCGTTCGGGCTTGGGCAGCAGCAGGCGCGATTTCAGATAGGCCAGCCAGGCGGCCATCACCAGGTAGTCGGCGGCCAGCGAGAACCGCACCCGGCGGGCCTGCTGGACGAAGGCCAGGTACTGCTCGGCCAGCTTGGTGATCGACAGCTGCAGCAGGTCGACCTTCTGGCTGCGCGCCAGGGCCAGCAACACATGCAACGGGCCTTCGTAGCCGTCGATGTCGATGACCAGCGCGGCGCCGTCCTCGGCCGCCTCGTTCGCCGCTTCGAAGTCCAGGGTGGGCTGGAAGCCCGTGTTCACGCAAACTCACCGCTATAGGAAGTGTTGGCGAAGGCGGCGTCGAAGCGGGCGCGGGCCTCGGAGACGTCCAGCGGCTCGGGAACCTTTACAATCCGCGACATCACAGCTTGCACCCGGCGTTTGGCCGGCGAGGACAAACGTCCGACGCCGGACATCACGGCCTTCATCTCGACCATGTCGCCGTTGCAGTGCAGGACCACGTCGCAGCCTGCGGCCAGGCTGTCCTTGGCGCGCTGCTTGAAGTCGCCCGACAGCGCCTTCATCGACAGGTCGTCGCTCATCAGAAGTCCGTCGAAGCCGATGGATTCGCGGATGATTTTCTTGATCGCCTTGCGTGACGTCGTGGCCGGGCGGTTGCGGTCGATGGCCGTGTAGACGACGTGGGCGGTCATCGCCATCGGCATGTCCGACAGCACGCGGAACGGCGCGAAGTCACGGGCGTCCAGCTCGGCCAGCTTGGCCTTCACCACCGGCAACTCCAGGTGGCTGTCGCTCATGGCGCGACCGTGACCGGGGATGTGCTTGATGATCGGCAGGACGCCGCCGGCCAGCAGGCCCTCGGCGGCGGCGCGGCCCAGGGTGGCCACCTGCTCGGGCGTGTCGCCATAGGCGCGGTCACCGATGATCTCGTGGCCCTGCGGATCCGGCACGTCCAACACCGGCACGCAGTCGACATTGATGCCCAGGTCCAGCAGGTCGTGGGCGATCAGCCGCGCGCCCAGGCGGGTGATCTCGCGGGCGACCAGGGGGTCATTGGCCACCAGCGCGCCATAGGCGCGGCCCGGCGGGTACTTTTTCCAGTGGGGGGCTCCAAGGCGGGCGACGCGACCGCCTTCCTGATCGATCAGGATCGGAGCGTCGGCGCGCCCCACCGTCTCGCGCAACGCCGCCGTCAGGGCCCGAACCTGGTTCGGGTCGGCGATGTTGCGTTTGAACAGGATGAAGCCCCACGGCTTCACGTCCCGGAAGAAAGCGGCCTCCTCCGCCGTCAGGGTGGTCCCGGCGCAGCCGAGGATAGCGGCGGAGATGCTGGCCAAGCGCCCTGCTCCCTTATTTCACGAAGCAGGATTTGCCGGCGGCGGTCAGGGCGTCGCAAAAGGCCTTGGCCTCGGCGCGGCTGGCGAAACCGGTGACGGCGGTGCGGTAGAGCGTGGCGCCGTTCTTGTCGATCGCCTCGACCCGCTTGCCCTTGCCCGCCGCCATGCCCGGCGCGATGCGGGCGGCGTCGGACCAGGCCTTGTCGGCCAGGGTGGTCGAGGACAGGGCGCCGATCTGCACGCTGGCCGGGCCGCCGGCCGAAGCGACGGCGGCCGGCGCGGCGGCGGGCTTGGCGCCGATCGAGGCCGTGGCGCGAGGCGAGACGGCGGCGGTGGCCAGGCCTTCAATGGTCTGCGGCCTGCCGGCGGGCTTGGCCGGCGGGGCCGATACCGGCGCGCTGGGACCAGCCGGGGCTGGCTTGGCGGGCTGCAGCGTAGCGGTCTGGACCGGCGCGGTGGGCGGCGGCGCGGCAGGACGCGCCAGCGGCTCTTCCGGCTTGGCGGCGAAGGTCGGCGAGGCCTCGGGGGTCTCGTTTCGATAGATCTGCAGACCGGCGGCCGGATCGCTCGGCTGGGCGGTCCCGGCCGGCGGGGCGGCTTTCATCTGGGCGACGGGTTCGCCCACCGTGCGCGGCGGCTCGTTGGGACCGCGGACACCGCCGCGATAGATCAGCAGGACTGCAACCACCAGGGTCGCCAGCACCACGGCGCTGATGATCAGGGTCATGGGCAGAGGCCGCGAGCCGCGAACAGGCTGACGCGCGTCGAACGAGAGCGGCGCATCGGTGGGCGGCGTATAGGCGCCGCGGTGGGGATCGGACATTCGCGTCGAGGCTCCAGACTTCCATACGCGCGGATCGCCCCTGCGAGACGAATCAGACGCGCGCGACCGTAGTTTATCGGAGCCCGAGCCTACCCAGAACCGCCGCCTCGCGCCCATCCTGCTTTCACGCGACGGACTCAGCGAACGGCGTCCGCCTTCTGGAGCGCGCGGATCTAGTTCCAGACATCCAGCTGGAACAACTTCCGGTGCTCTTCGATGGCGAAACGGTCGGTCATGCCCGCGATGTAATCGCACACCACGCGGGCGTGGCCGGCCTCGTCGCGGTTCTGCGACCGGGCGAACCATTCCGACGGCAGGACGTCGGGCTCGGCCAAGAACAGGCTGAACATCTCGGCCAGAATGCGGCGCGCCTGGCTCCGCGTCCGATTGACGCGCCAGTGGCGGTACATGCGGCTGTGCAGGAACTGGCGCAGCCGGGCCAGGTCCTCGGCCATGTCGGACGAGAAGGCGACCAGGGCGTGGTCGAGGTTGCGAACATCCTCGGCCGACTGCACGCCGGTGGCGGCGGCGCGCTTCAGGGTCTCGCCCATCACGTCGTCGACCATGGCGCCGATCATCCGCCGCACGGCTTCCAGGCGGGTCAGGCGCAGGTCGAGGTCCGGACGCTCGCTGCGCACGGCGGCCAGGATCGGGCCGATCAGCGGCACGTCCATCAGCTCGTCCAAGGTGAACAGCCCCGCCTCGACCCCGTCATCGACGTCGTGATTGTTGTAGGCGATGTCGTCGGCCAGGGCCGCGACCTGGGCCTCGGCCGAAGCCCAGGTGTTCAGGCCCAGCTTGTACTCGGCGTCATACTTGGAGATCGCCTTCCAGGACGGCTTGCCCAGCTTCTCGGTGACCGGGCCGTTGTGCTTGATGATCCCTTCCAGGGTCTCCCAGGTCAGGTTCAGGCCGTGGAAGTCCGGATAGCGGCGCTCCAGCTCGGTGACGACGCGGAAGGTCTGGACGTTGTGGTCGAAGCCGCCGAAGTCCTTCATGCAGGCCTGCAACTCGTCCTCGCCGGCGTGACCGAACGGCGGATGGCCGATGTCGTGGCCCAGGGCGATGGTCTCGGCCAGGTCGCTGTCCAAGCCCAAGGCCGTCGCCAGCGAGCGGGCCACTTGCGCCACTTCCAGCGAATGGGTCAGGCGGGTGCGGAAGTTGTCGCCTTCGTGGGCGACGAACACCTGGGTCTTTTCCTTCAGCCGGCGAAAGGCCGAGGTGTGGATGATGCGGTCGCGATCGCGGGCGAACGGCGTGCGGGTGCGGCTCTCGTCTTCCTGGAAGCGGCGGCCCCGGGATTTGGCCGGATCCTCGGCATAGGGCGCGCGCGGGACGAAGAAGGGAGACGACATGGAAGGCCTTTGCTGATCGCCCCCTTTCCACGGGGCGCGGACACCCTCATATAGGCCAAGCACGAGTTTTCCACAGCCATGACCGACATCGCCGTTACGCTTTCTTCCAACGCCGCCCGCCGGCTCCACACCCTCTCGGCGGCCGAAGGCCATCCGGTGATGTTGCGCGTCGCCGTGGACGGGGGCGGCTGCTCGGGATTCCAGTACCGGTTCGACCTGGTCGACAGCGCCGAGCCCGACGACCTGAAGGTCGAGCACGACGGGGCCGCGGCCCTGGTCGACGTGATCTCCCTGGCCCTGCTGAAGGGGTCGGAGATCGATTTCGTCGACGAACTGGCCGGCGCCGAGTTCCGCGTCCGCAACCCCAACGCCAAGTCCAGCTGCGGTTGCGGCGTGAGTTTCTCGATCTAACCCGGCACGAACTGCAGCACCGTCAGGGTCGCCGCGGCCCAGGCCACCGGCGCGGCCATGGCCGCCCAGGCGATCGGCTCGCGCCCGCGCTTCCACTCGATCCAGGCCCGCAGCGGGGCCACCAGGCAGACGATCCAGAACCCCGCGCCCAGCAGGAAGCCCAGCCAGGCGACCGGATTGCGCAGCGACCCCGGAGCGTCGAACACCAGCGGCGAGAAGATCGCCAGGATGCCGCCGGCCACCGCCATCACGCCGCAGGCCATCGTCGCCAGGACCAACAGCAAACGCCGGTTGCGTCGAGAAATCTGGAAGCCCGACTTGAGCGTGTTCCCCATGCGCCCTAGCCTCCCGCCGCCGACTGGAGCCGTCAATGCGCATCGCCACCTGGAACGTCAATTCCGTCAATGCTCGCCTGGAAAGAGTCGTGGAGTGGTTCGAATCGGCCGCCCCCGACGTGGCCGTGCTCCAAGAGATCAAATGCCTGGACGAGAAGTTCCCCACGGAGGCCTTCGAGCGCCTGGGCTACAACGTCGCCGTCCATGGCCAGAAGACCTACAACGGCGTGGCCATGCTCTCGAAGCACCCGATGGAGGACGTGCGGCGCGGCCTGCCCTTCCTGCATGACGGCGAGATCGACGAGCAGTCGCGCTATATCGAGGCGGTGATCGCCGCGCCGACGCCGTTCCGGATGGTCGGCATCTACCTGCCCAACGGCAATCCGGTCGACACCGAGAAGTTCGACTACAAGCTGGCCTGGATGCGCCGGCTTCAGGCCCACGCCCAAGGCCTGCTGGCCCTGGAGGAGCCGCTGGTCATCGCCGGCGACTACAACGTCATCCCCGAGGTCGAGGACGTGGCCAATCCCGAGGCCTGGGTGAACGACGCCCTGTTCCGCCCCGAAAGTCGAGGCGCGTTCCGAGCGTTGAAGAACCTGGGCTTCACCGACGCCTACATGCAGGCCGACGGCGCGCCGGGCGGCTACACGTTCTGGGACTACCAGGCCGGCGCCTGGCCCCGGAACCTGGGAATCCGCATCGACCACCTGCTGCTGTCGCCCCAGGCCGCCGACAGGTTGGCCGGCGTCGTCATCCACCGCGACGAGCGCGACAAGGAAAAGCCGTCGGACCACGTGCCCGTCGTGGCCGAGCTCAACCTCTGAACGCGTCTGTTCCAAACCGCGGACTCTCGGTAACCTGATCCCATGAGCGAACTCTGGCGTCTTTTGCTGCTCGTCACCTTGTCGGCGTCCGCGGTGACCTTCGTGGGCAGCGCCGCCATCTGGTTCATGGACGAGGAGCGCCGGGTCCGCCGCGCCCTGCGCCATGTGCTGAAGGGCGCGCCCGAGACGGTGATCATCGCCAAGGGACGCGGGCGGGGCGCGGGCTTCAACTTCACCACCAACCAGGCCGCCGTGGCCTGGGACAGCGGCGCCTGGTGCCTGATCTACCGCATCGACGAGTTGATGGGCGCGGAGCTTTCGGTCGACGGCCAGGTGATCGGCCGGGTGTTCCGGGGCGAGCCGCGCCGGGCCATCGACCAGATCGTCCAGCAGGCCGCCCAGGTGACCCTGAAGCTGATCTTCGACGATCCGCGCCATCCGGACTTCGAACTGGACCTGTGGGTGGACGCCGACCAGCAGCGCCGCGAAAGCCGCTCGCCCGCCGACGCCATCCAGGAAGCGAACCGCTGGCTGTTGCGCGCCGACGCCATCGTCCGCCGCCCGCTGGCCCCCAAGGCCCGGTCCGCGCCGCCCCCCTCGTCCTCGTCCGAGCCGGCGATCCAATCCCGCCCGCCCGCCGTCGAGCCCGCGCCCAAGCCCTATACGCCGGCCCTCGAGGCGGTCAGCGCCGCGCCGCCAGCCCCCGTCCGTCCGTCCGCCACCGCCCCGCTGTTCGACGAGATCGACACCACCGCCGATCCGATGGACGCGCCCTGGGACGACGACCTCGACGACGAGCCGCTGACGATGGTGGAGAAGCCCTACAAGCCGGTCTCCAAGGCCGCGCGCCCGCCCAAGAACGACCAGGACGAGTTGCCGTTCGACCTGGACGACTGATTCCTGTTTGACAGGTCGCGCGTTCGGTCGGCCAAATGCTTCGCCGATAACGTCGTCACTTTCAGAGTTCCGCGGGAGGTCCGGATGTTCGTTTCGCGTCCCATCACGGTCTTGGTCTTCGGTGTGATCCTGCTCGCGCCTGGCCTCGCCGCCGCCCAGCAAGCGCTCCGCCTGCGGCTCGATCCCGCCGACACCGATCAGGACGGACGCGTCAGCGACGCCGAACGCGCGGCGAGTCTGGCGGCGACCCCGGCGGATGTCGCGCCCATCGCCACGCCGGCCGGCGCGCTCCCCCGGGTCAGGCCGACCGCCCACGACTTCCCTCCAGGCCCGCTGGACATGGCCCGCCGCGTCGTACCGCCCAGCGAGTTCGAGGTCGCCCTGGAAGACCGCTTCAACCGCGAGGTCGAGCGGCGCCGAAAGGACTAGGCGTCCACCACGCGGTGGAGGCCTAGTGGCCGTTCAGTCCGTTCTCAGATGTCCGCGTAGACGTGCGTTTCCTTGGCCGCGCCCGGATGGGTGGTCGCGCCCAGATAGGCCGGGCCCACCAGTTGGGCGAACTTCCAGATCGCGCCGCTGTTGTAATCGTGGCCGCGCGGCTTCCAGGCGGCCTTGCGGCGCGCCAGTTCGTCGGCCTCGACCTCGAGATCGATCGTGCCCTTGGTGGCGTCGATGCTGATGATGTCGCCGTCCTGGACCAGGGCGATCGGACCGCCCACGGCGGCTTCCGGACCCACGTGGCCGATGCACAGACCGCGCGTGGCGCCCGAGAAGCGGCCGTCGGTGATCAGGGCGATGTTCTCCACGCCCTGGCCGTAGATGGCCGCCGTGGTCGACAGCATCTCGCGCATGCCCGGCCCGCCCCTGGGGCCTTCATAGCGGATGACCAGGACGTCGCCTTCCTTGTAGTCGCGGTTCGACACCGCCTCGAAGCAGGCCGCCTCGCCGTCGAACACCCGGGCCGGGCCGCGGTGCACCTGGTGCTTGAGGCCGGCCACCTTGACGATGCCGCCGTCGGGCGCCAGCGAGCCCCACAGGCCCACGACGCCGCCCGTGGGCGACAGCGGGGCCGAGACCGGACGGATCACGTCCTGGTCGTCGCGCCAGACCACGTCGGCCAGGTTCTCGGCCAGGGTCTTGCCGGTCACGGTCATGCAATCGCCGTGCAGCAGGCCCGCGTCCAGCAGGGTGCGCAGCAGCATGGGCACGCCGCCTGCCTCGCCCATGTCCTTGGCCACGTAGCGGCCGCCGGGCTTGAGGTCGGCGATATAGGGCGTGCGGGCGGCGATCTCGGCGACGTCCTTGAGCGTGAACTCGATGCCGCACTCGTGGGCCATGGCCGGCAGGTGCAGGGCGCCATTGGTCGAGCCGCCGGTGGCGGCCACGACGACGGCGGCGTTCTCGAACGCCTTGCGGGTGCAGATGTCGCGCGGACGGATGTTCTGCTCGATCAGCCGCATCACCGCCTCGCCCGAGGCCACGGCGTACTGGTCACGGTCCAGGTACGGGGCCGGCAGGGCCGACGACAGCGGCAGGGCCAGGCCGATGGCTTCCGACACGCAGGCCATGGTGTTGGCCGTGAACTGGCCGCCGCAGGCGCCGTCCGACGGACAGGCGTGCTGCTCCAGCTCGCACAGGGTGGCCGCGTCCATGGTGCCGGCCGCGTGGGCGCCGACGCCCTCGAACACGTCCATCACGGTGATGTCGCGCCCCTGGAACCGGCCGGGCAGAATCGAGCCGCCGTACAGGAACACGCTGGGCACGTTCAGGCGCAGCATGGCCATCATCATGCCCGGCAGGCTCTTGTCGCAGCCGGCGACGCCGACCAGGGCGTCATAGCCGTGGCCGCGCATGGTCAGCTCGACCGAGTCGGCGATCACGTCGCGACTGACCAGCGAGCTGCGCATGCCCTCGTGGCCCATGGCGATGCCGTCGGTGACGGTGATGGTGCAGAACTCGCGCGGGGTGCCGCCGGCCGCCTTGACGCCCTTGGCCACGGCGTTGGCCTGGCGCATCAGGGCGGTGTTGCACGGCGCGGCCTCGTTCCAGCACGAGGCTACGCCCACGAACGGCTGAGCGATCTCACGCGTGCCAAGACCCATTGCGTAGTAATACGAGCGGTGCGGCGCGCGGGCCGGCCCTTCGGTTACATGCCGGCTCGGGAGTTGCGACTTGTCCCAGGTGCCGTCGGGTTTCTTGGTCATGATGTACGCCTTCCAAACAGTGCGCCGTGGTTAGCTCAGCTGGGAGCCGGACGAAAGGGTTCGACGCCGAGTTTTTGCCGGAAACACACCGCTGGACGCCCGTTTCATTGCGAACGGTTCGCGCGAGACCCGCCGCCGCGCATGATCAAACCCTTCCGCGCCCAGGCCGGCCCGCTGTACGGAACTGTACGAATAATGTTACCGGTCCCGCGCGCACCGCTCCGGTAATGAGGGCGGGCCACAGCGAGGAAGGCCGGCATGAGGACGAACTACACCAGAGCGTTCGTGGGCGGCCTGCGGGGCGCGATCCTGTCTTCGGCCCTGGCGGCGCTGCTGGCGGGCCCCGCCGCCGTCGCCCAGGACATCCCGGCCGTTCGCCGCATCGTCATCGACGCCCAGGCCCCGACCGCGCCGCGTGACCGCTTCTACGACCTGTCGATCGGCTCTGATTATCCCGGCACCCTGCTGCGCGAGGACAGCCTGGGCCAATTGAAGACCGCCCGCGATGAGCTGGGTTTCCGCTATGTCCGCTTCCACGCCATCTTCCATGACGTGCTGGGGACCTACCGCGTCATCGACGGCAAGCCGGTCTATGACTGGACCAAGATCGACGCGCTCTACGACCGCCTGCTGAAGATGGGGATCAAGCCTTTCGTCGAGCTGGGCTTCACCCCGGACGCGATGAAGAGCTCGAACCAGACGATCTTCTGGTGGAAGGGCAACACCTCGCACCCGGATCCCAAGCAATGGGCGGCCCTGGTCGACGCCTTCGTGCGCCACTGCCAACAGCGCTACGGCGAGGCCGAGGTGCGGACCTGGTACTTCGAGGTCTGGAACGAGCCCAACCTCGACGGCTTCTGGGAAAAGGCCGACCAGAAGGTCTATTTCGAGCTCTATGACATCACCGCCCGGACCATCAAGGCGATCGATCCGGCGCTGAAGGTCGGCGGCCCGGCGACGGCGGGCGCGGCCTGGACGCCGGAGTTCATCAAGCACGCCGAGGCCTCGGGCGCGGCGGTCGACTTCATCACCACCCACACCTACGGGGTCGATGGCGGCTTCCTGGACGAGAAAGGCGAGCAGGACACCAAGCTGTCGCCCTCGCCCGACGCCGTGGTCGGCGACGTCCGCCGGGTGCGCCAGGAAATCGAGGCCTCGTCCAAACCCGGCCTGCCGCTGTACTTCACCGAATGGAGCACCAGCTACACGCCGCGCGACGCGGTGCACGACTCCTATGTCAGCGCGCCCTACATCCTGTCCAAGCTGAAGGCCAGCGAGGGCCTGCTGCAGGGCATGAGCTACTGGACCTACAGCGACCTGTTCGAAGAGCCCGGCCCGCCGACCGCGCCGTTCGAGGGCGGCTTCGGCCTGATGAACCCGCAGGGGATCCGCAAGCCGGCCTGGTTCGCCTACAAGTACCTGAACCAGCTGGGCGACAAGGCCGTGGAGGTCGCCGACGCCGAGACCTGGGCCACGACCGACGGCGGCGGCGTCCAGGCCTTGGTCTGGGCCTTCCGCCAGCCGGTCCAGACGGTCAGCAACCGGCCCTTCTACACCAAGGTCCACCCCGCCTCGGACATCGAACCGGTCAGCCTGGACCTGAAGGGGCTGAAGCCCGGCCGCTACGACGTCCAGATCTTCCGCACCGGCTTCAAGGCCAACGACGCCTACACGGCCTATCTGGAAATGGGCCGACCCAAGACGCTGACCGATCAGCAGGTGCGCGACCTGAACGCCTTGACGGCGGACAGGCCCGAGACGCGAGCCCTGACGGTCGGCAAGTCGGGCGCGGCGAGCGTGGCGGTTCCCATGAGGGCCAATGACGTGGTGCTGGTGAAGGTGGCGCCGAGGTAACGCATTTGGCGAAATCCACACTCAGCGAAAGAAATTCTCCGGCCAAAGGAAGTCTGGCAGACGTCCTCGAATAAGATTTGATGCCTGCTGATATCCTCTGCGCTCAAGTTCTCGCACGAAAACAGGCCAGGGCGGGATATTGCTGCGGTAGACGTCAGCAGACGACGTGGACATCCCTCCTCCAATTGCTGTCGAAAGGCCGCCGTACAGCGCTGTGGAGAGCCCGCCATAGAGAGCTGTGGATAGGCCGCCATAAAGAGCCGTCGAAAGTCCACCATAAAGCGAGGTCGATAGCCCGCCGTACAGTGCGGTGGACATTCCACCGTATAGAGCCGTGGACATCCCTCCATACAAGGCTGTGGAGGCTCCGCCATGCAGCGCCGTCGACATTCCGCCTCCTTGGGAAGTGGAGAGGCCGCCTCCTTGTGAAGTACTCAGATTCCGCGGCCAAGTCCTTAGCTCAGGAATATCCGGCCTGCTCATGGTGCTCTTCCTCTCCATTTTGAGCGGGAGGAAGAGCTAGCACGTATGGTAGAGCTTCCGAAGCAGTAAGCTTCCAGGCGAAACCTCAGCCCCCCGCCGCCTGCTCCACCGCCAACCCCAGGTCCAGCGCCCGCGCGGCTTCCTCCCCCGTCACCACCGGACGCGGGGCCTCGCCGCGCACGGCTTTCAGGAAGCCGGCGACGCTCTGACCCAACGGGTCCTTGCCTGCCGGGGTGTCATTGAAGTCCTCGACCAGGGGGAACGGGGTGGTGTTGCGGAAGGTGCGGGCCAGGAAATCGATCTCGACCTCGCCGGAGGGGTAGACGACCTTCATGGTCCGCTCGCGGGCCTCGGCCACGCGCGATGAGTCGAACACCGCGGTGAAGCCGTTGTCGAAGGTGGCCTCGGCCTTGACCCAATCCAGTGAAGGGTTGGCCAGGGAGGTGGAACGGGTGATCGCTCCCTCGCCTTCCACCGCCACAGGCTCGCCGTCGCACAGCGCCAGGGCCAGGTCGATGTCGTGGATCATCAGGTCCAGCACCACCGAGACGTCGAGATTGCGATCGGACGGCGTGCCCCGGCGCACGGCTTCCAGGCGCAACGGCTGCTCGGGGATGTCCAGCAGGCCCATGGCCTGGAACACCACCCGCTCCTGGTGACCGCAGGCCAGCGGCACGCCGGCCTTGGCGGCGGCGGCGACCAGCGCGTCGGCGTCGTCCGGGGTCACGGCCAGGGGCTTTTCGGAATAGACCGGCTTGCCGGCCCTGAGCGCCGCCAGGCCCGCCTTGGCATGGTGCACGGCGGGGGTGGCGACGGTGACCACGTCGACGGCGGCCAGGAAGGCGTCCATGTCGTCAAAGGCCCGCGCGCCCAACGGTTCGGCCAGGGCCTTGGCCCGCGCCAAATCGATGTCGAACACCGCGACCAGCTCGACGCCGGGAAGCTCGACATACTTCTTGGCGTGATAGCCGCCGAACACGCCGGCGCCGACGACGCCCGCCTTGAGAACATCTTGGGTCATGGCCGCTGTCTAAACCGTTCGCTTTCTCGCGGGAAGGACTGGAGGCGCGGGCGAGACCAGTCTAAACGTTCGTTTAAACAACGCACCTCGATCGCGAGGGCTCGGAGGAACCACACCATGGTCACGTCGCGCGAAATCCGCCTGAAGAGCCGCCCCGTCGGCGTTCCCGCCGCCACCGATTTCGAACTGGCCAGCGTCGAGGTCGGCGCGCCCGGCGACGGCGAGATCCAGGTCAGGAACCTGTGGATGTCGGTCGATCCCTACATGCGCGGCCGGATGACCGACCGGAAAAGCTATGTCCCGCCGTTCGAGCTGGGCAAGGCGCTGCAGGGCGGCGCGATCGGCGAGGTCACGGCGTCGAACGACCCCGACTTCAAGCCCGGCGACATCGTCTCGACCATGTTCGGCTGGCGCGAAGTGTTCAACGTCTCGCCCAAGGCCCTGGCGGCCGGCGGCATGGGCGCCGTCACCAAGATCGACACCCACGGCCTGCCGCCTCAGACCTTCCTGGGCGTGGCCGGCATGCCGGGCCTGACCGCCTATGTCGGCCTGCTGCGGATCGCGGCTCTCAAGGACGGCGACGTCGTCTTCGTCTCGGCCGCCGCCGGCGCCGTGGGTCAGGTCGTCTGCCAGATCGCCAAGATCAAGGGCCATACGGTGATCGGCTCGGCCGGCGGGCCCGAGAAGGTCGCCTTCCTCAAGAGCATCGGGGTCGACCATGTGATCGACTACAAGGCCACGCCGGATGTGGTCGCCGAACTGGAGAAGGCCGCGCCCAAGGGCATCGACGTCTATTTCGAGAACGTCGGCGGCGTGCACCTGGAGGCCGCGATCAATTCGGCCCGCCCCTTCGCCCGCTTCGCCCTGTGCGGGATGATTTCGCAGTACAACGAAACCGGCGCCCTGACCGGACCGTCCAACATCATCCAGGCGGTGGGCAAGAGCCTGCGGCTGGAAGGCTTCATCGTCTCCAACCACTACGACCTGGCCCCGCAATTCATCCAGGACATGGCCGGCTGGATCGGCGCGGGCCAGATCAAGTGGAACGAGACGGTGGAGAACGGCGTCGAGCGCGCGCCGGACGCCTTCATCAAGCTCTTCAAGGGCGAGAACCTGGGCAAGATGCTGGTGAAGCTGGGGTAGCTGAAGCCGATGGCCCTCCCCCTGTGGGGGAGGCGATCGCGCAGCGATCGGTGGGGGGAGTTTTAGGGCGGTCGGTGCAGTAGCCAGCCGCGTCCGAATCCTCCCCCCTCCGTCGGCTTCGCCGACACCTCCCCCACAGGGGGAGGACCTGGAAGCGCCACTGAGTCGCCCTACCCGCCCCTTGCGGTGCGTCAAAACCGCCCCCATTTGCGCTCCTCGCCGCTGGCAACCCACTGCCCGCGTCGCCGCTATCCCAAGCGAGAAGCCACTTTGCGCGGCGCCCTTGTGTTAAAGCGGCGCAGCCGCGCGGCAGCCCCTTCCAATGCTGCCGCGTTTCCATATCTAATCCATGTAAGGCGGGTGGTTCGGCCCGCCGGGAGACAGCGGTCGATGGCCGAGCGAAAGCAAGGCGGACAGAATAACGGTGCGGGCTCTTCGGTCATCACGGAAGTGAAGCCGAAGACACAAAAGCCCTCGCTTTACCGCGTACTGATCTTGAACGACGATTATACTCCGATGGAGTTCGTCGTTTACGTACTTGAACGTTTCTTCAACAAGTCGCGCGAAGATGCGACCCGGATCATGCTGCACGTTCATCAGCATGGCGTCGGCGTTTGCGGCGTTTTCACCTACGAAGTTGCCGAGACCAAGGTCGCGCAAGTGATCGACTCGGCGCGCAGGCATCAGCACCCACTGCAGTGCACCATGGAAAAGGACTGAGGAGCCCTCCCCTTGCCCTCTTTTTCGCGCCCCCTAGAAGAATCCCTGCATCGCGCCGTCGCTTACGCCAATCAGCGCAAGCACGAGTACGCCACGCTTGAACACCTGCTGCTGTCGCTCACCGATGACGACGACGCGGCCGGCGTCATGCGCGCCTGCGATGTCGACCTCAACGCTCTGAAGAAGAGCCTCGTGAACTATCTCGACGTCGAACTGTCCTCTCTGGTGGTCGACGACGAAGACGACGCCAAGCCCACGGCGGGCTTCCAGCGCGTGATTCAGCGCGCGGTGATCCACGTCCAGTCGTCCGGTCGCGAAGAAGTGACTGGCGCCAACGTGCTGGTGGCGATCTTCTCCGAGCGCGAGAGCCACGCCGCCTACTTCCTGCAAGAGCAGGACATGACCCGCTATGACGCGGTGAACTTCATCGCCCACGGCATCGCCAAGAAGGCCGGCGCGTCCGAGCCCAAGGCGGCCAAGGGCGCCGCTGTCGAGGAAGACGTCGAGAAGCCCAACGCCAAGACCGGCGGCGAGGCCCTCGAAGCCTATTGCGTCGACCTCAACGAGAAGGCCCGCCAGGGCAAGGTCGACCCGCTGATCGGCCGCGCCAACGAAGTCGAACGCGCGATCCAGATCCTGTGCCGCCGGACCAAGAACAACCCGCTTCTGGTGGGCGAGCCCGGCGTCGGCAAGACCGCCATCGCCGAGGGGCTGGCCCGCAAGATCATCACCAACCAGGTCCCCGAAGTCCTGGCCGGCGCGACCATCTACTCGCTCGACATGGGCGCGTTGCTGGCCGGCACCCGCTATCGCGGCGACTTCGAGGAACGCGTCAAGCAGGTGGTCAAGGAACTGGAGAACCACCCCAACGCGGTGCTGTTCATCGACGAGATCCACACGGTGATCGGCGCCGGCGCCACCTCGGGCGGGGCGATGGACGCCTCGAACCTGCTGAAGCCGGCCCTGGCTTCGGGCTCGCTGCGCTGCATGGGCTCGACCACCTACAAGGAGTTCCGTCAGCACTTCGAGAAGGATCGGGCCCTGGTCCGTCGCTTCCAGAAGATCGACGTCAACGAGCCGACGGTGGAAGACACCATCAAGATCCTCAAGGGGCTGAAGAGCTACTACGAGGACTTCCACAAGCTGAAGTACACCAACGACGCCCTCAAGGTGGCGGTGGAGCTGTCGGCGAAGTACATCACCGACCGCAAGCTGCCCGACAAGGCGATCGACGTGATCGACGAGGCGGGCGCGGGGCAGATGCTGCTGCCGGAAAGCCGTCGCAAGAAGGTCCTGGGCGTCAAGGAGATCGAGGCCGTCGTGGCCAAGATCGCCCGCATCCCGCCCAAATCCGTCAGCAAGTCGGATACAGAGTCCCTGCGCGAGCTGGAACGGGACCTGAAGGGCGCGGTGTTCGGCCAGGATGAAGCCCTGGCTCAGCTGTCCTCGGCCATGAAACTGGCCCGGGCCGGTCTGCGTGATCCGGACAAGCCGATCGGCAGCTACCTGTTCAGCGGCCCGACCGGCGTCGGCAAGACCGAAGCCGCCAAGCAACTGGCCTCGACGCTCGGGATCGAGATGATCCGCTTCGACATGTCGGAATACATGGAGCGCCACACCGTCAGCCGCCTGATCGGGGCTCCCCCCGGCTATGTCGGCTACGACCAAGGCGGCCAACTAACCGACGCCGTCGATCAGCACCCGCACGCCGTGGTGCTGCTGGACGAGATCGAGAAGGCTCACGCCGACGTCTACAACATCCTGCTCCAGGTCATGGACCACGGTGTGCTGACCGACAGCAACGGCAAGAAGGTCGATTTCAGGAACGTCATCCTGATCATGACCACCAACGCCGGCGCTTCGGACGCTCAACGCCAGTCGATCGGCTTTGGCCGAGACAAGGTGGTCGGGGAGGAAGAGGCCGCCCTCAAGCGCCTGTTCACCCCGGAATTCCGCAACCGCCTCGACGCGGTGGTGGCCTTCAAGCCGCTGACGCCGGAAATCATCCGGATGGTCGTGCAGAAGTTCGTCCTGCAGATGGAAGTCCAGCTGGCCGACCGGAACGTGACGATTTCGCTCACGGACGACGCGGCCGACTGGCTGGCCAAGAACGGCTTCGATGAGCTCTACGGCGCGCGCCCCCTGGCGCGGGTCATTCAGGAGCACATCAAGAAGCCGCTGGCGGACGACATCCTGTTCGGACGCCTGGTCCGCGGCGGCCACGTTAAGGTCGTGCTCAAGGACAGCAAGATCGACTTCGAGATCGAGAGCAATCCGGAAAAGCCCGGCAAGGCTCCCAAGGCCGAGGACGAAGCTGAACCGGCGCTGGCCGAGTAGCCCGGCCGGTTAGACGAAACAGCGAGAGGCCCGGAGCGATCCGGGCCTCTTTGCTTTGCAAGCTCGCGAACGACGACTGGACAAAACGGGAACACGCGATTAGGTTGATCTGATGAACATCGCTTTCGACACGCTCGGCGCGACGAAACGCCTCCGCGATGCGGGGCTGGAAGAGCGTGCGGCGGAAGCCATCGTTGAACTGGTGCAGTCGACAACCCAGTTTCCGGATATCAGCGGCCTCGCCACGAAAGCCGACACGGCGACAAAGGCCGACCTCGCCAACATGGCGACCAAGGCAGACCTCGCCGAGTTGGCCCATGCGACCAAGGTAGACCTCGCCGAGCTGGGCCATTCGACCAAGATGGACATCCAGGCCCTGAAGGCGGACCTGGCGATAACCAAGACCCAGATCCTGGTCGAGTTGAACGACAAGCTCCGCTTTCAGAGCTTCGCCTTGATGGGCGGGGTGACGGCCGTCGTCGGGCTGGCCACGGCGATCATCAAGCTGGGCCACTAGCTCGGTGGCGGAATGGCGAGGCTGATCTGATCGGGCTCTTCACCGCGCCGACCAAGCTTCCGCCTTAGGCGACTTTCCCCAGCGCAGGTGCTGAGCGCCCAGCGTCGTCAACAAGGTCAGGGCGCTGGTCTCGTCGAGGACGTCAGGCGTAAAGTCAGTCAGCCCGACCTTGGCCAGAACGCCGCGGTCGGCGGCGACGATATGGTGCTGGGCCATGTTCCAGTCTCGGAACAGCCTGCGCTCGACCGCGCCTCGCGCGATGACCACGACTTCATCATGGCGATCGTCACGCTCGACGCGCGCGAAGATCGCCTCGACCTCGCCGGCCGGGCCCTCAAGCAACTGCAGGAAACGCCCCTCGCCCACCACCAGGATGCCGGTCACGGCCGCCATGCGGTTGTTGTGGATGGACTTGAGCAGGATCGCACGAACCATTTCGGGCAAACCGCCGCGTCCTGGGTCACGGACGCGGCTGGCGTAGACCAGGCGCGCCAAGCCTTTCGGCGCGTCGTCGAATTCCAACATGAACTCCAGCCCCAAGCTATCGCCACCCTTGCGCAATGCCCGGCCTTGTCAAAAGTTCAGCTCAAAGCGCGGCCGCGATCTTCTCGGCCAGGGCCTTCAGGTCCTCGACCTGCGCCATGCCCTCGCCATGACGCCCCAGCGCCTCGCCTTCGAAGCGTGGGATGATGTGGAAGTGCAGGTGGAAGATCGTCTGGCCGGCCGGCGCGCCGTTGAACTGGGTGACCACCACGCCGTCGGGCTTCAGGGCGGTCGTCACGGCCTGGGTCACCTTCTGAACCGCGCCGATCAGCCGACCCAGGGTCTTGGTCTCGGCCTCGAGCAAATTGCGGGCCTGGCTGGTCTTGGAGATCACCAGCACGTGGCCGCGCGCCTGTGGGAAGACGTCCATGAACGCCAGGACCTGGTCGTCCTCGAACACCTTCACGGCCGGGATTTCGCCGCGGATGATCTTGGCGAAGATGTTGTCGGCGTCGTAGCTTCCGTGAAGGCTCATGGTCGTCTCCTGTCTCGCGGAGGGTCCTAGCAAACCGGGGAGGCGCAGGCCATGGGAAGCGACGACGTCAAGGGGCCGGAACATCTGACCGAACGCCAGAAAAAGTGGTTCGCGTCGGTGCGCGAAAGCCTGGAACGCGACACTGGCAAGTCTCTGGAGGAATGGGTCGCCATCGCCCGCGCTTGCCCCGAGGCCAAGCCTCGCGCCCGCACCCTCTGGTTCAAGCAACATCATGGCCTCGGCCAAAACCGCGCCAGCTACATCCTGTCCGTGGCCTTCCCCTCGGAACGGCCGACCTGGGACAATCCCGATGAATCTCGCGCGGCCCTATGGACCGACCCCGCCTCGGCGGCGATCCTGGAGGCGCTGGAAGCGATCGTGACCGGCTTCGACGGCCTGGTCGCGGGCCAGCGCAAGACCTACAGCGCCTGGTCTCGCGAGTTCCAGTTCGCCGCCGCCAAGCCGGTCAGGGGCGGAGCGGCGGTGCTGGGACTGGCCGTCCCGGTCGACGCCTCCCCTCGCCTTCTGGCGCCCAGGAATGAAAGCTGGTCCGAGCGCCTGAAGTCCAAGCTGCCGCTCGCCGCGCCCAGCGATGTGGACGACGAGGTTCGCGCCCTGCTGAAGGCCGCCTTCGAACGATCCTGACAGTCCGCCGGAACGCCCGGGCCGCCCCTTCGTTGGCTTAGGCCAATGGAGAAACACTCATGTCCAACGAAGCCGAACTCGTCGCCAAATTCTGGAAATCCCTGAAGTCCGACCGGACGGCCATGGTCGGCCTCGTCGGGGTCGAGGGCGATCGCGCCCAGCCCCTGACCGCCCAGATCGAGGACGACGAGGGCGGACCGATCTGGTTCTTCACCTCGTCGGACAGCGACATGGTGGCCGCCCTTGCCAGCCACCGGGACGCGGTCCTGCACTTCGCGTCCAAGGGCCATGACCTGTTCGCCTCGGTGGAGGGCGAACTGACCGTGACCACCGACCGGGCGACGATCGACCGGCTGTGGAACCCCTTCGTCGCCGCCTGGTTCGAGGGCAAGGACGATCCCAAGATCCGCCTGCTGCGCTTCGATACGGGCCACGCGCAGATCTGGCTGAACGAAAACAGCCTGTTCGCGGGCCTGAAGATGCTGCTCGGGCGCGATCCCAAGAAGGACTACAAGGACAAGGTCGCCGAGACCAAGCTGGGCTAAGGCGTCTGGCGGAATGGCGAATAGTCCTCGGTCAGCGCCTCGATCTCGGCGCTGACCGCCTCGCGCTCGCGCTCCAGATAGCGCGCCACGGGATCGCGCAGCGCCGGATCGGCGATCCAGTGCGCCGAATAGACCGGGCTGGGCAGGTAGCCGCGGGCGATCTTGTGCTGTCCCTGGGCTCCCGCCTCGACGCGCGGCAAGCCCAGCCGGATGCCGTGCTCGATGGCCTGGTAGTAGCAGAGCTCGAAATGCAGGAACGGCACGTCCTCGCTGCAGCCCCAGTGGCGACCATAGAGACAATCCGCGCCGATCAGGTTCAGCGCCCCGGCGATCCAGGGACCGCCCGGGCGGCGCGCCAGGATCAGCAGCACCTTGTCGGCCATCCGCTCGCCCAGCAGCGAATAGAAGGCGCGGTTCAGATAAGGCCTGCCCCACTTGCGACCGCCAGTGTCCATGTAGAAGCCGAAGAACGCGTCCCAGTGATCCTCGGTCAATTGGTCGCCGGTCAGGGAGACGATCTCCAGCCCAGCCTGGGCGTCACGGCGCTCCCGGCGGATGGTCTTGCGGCGGTTGGACGACAGGGCCGCCAGGAAGTCGTCGAAGGTCGCGTAGCCGTTGTTGAACCAGTGGTACTGCTGGTCCTGGCGACGCAGCAGCCCGCGCTCCCCCATCCATTCCCACTCGTCGGCCTTGGGGAAGGTTACGTGCAGGGACGAGGCGTTCAGGCGCTCGCAAAGGGTCAGGGCCCCGCCCAGCAGGGCTGAGCGGCCGTCGTCGATATCGATGTCAGGCCGCACGATCAGCCGAGGCCCGGTGACCGGCGAGAACGGCGCCGAGCACTGGAGCTTGGGATAGTACCGTCCCCCGGCCCGCTCGTAGGCGTCGGCCCAGCTGTGGTCGAAGACGTACTCGCCCTGGCTGTGGGACTTCAGGTACAGCGGCATCACCGCCGCCACCCGACCGTCGTCGTCCTCGACTGACAGATGGTGCGGCGCCCAGCCGGTGCGTTCGACCGCGCAGCCGCTCTCTTCCAGGGCGTTCAGGAAATCATAGCTGACGAATGGGTCGCCAAACGGAGCGGCGCAGGCGTCCCAGGCGTCGCGGCCGATCTCGGCGATGCGACGGTGGACTCGCACCTCCGCCTTGACGGCTGTCACGCGGCGAAACCCTCGAAGATCAGGTTGTCGCAATGGTCGCGGACGCTTTCCCACTGCTCGGCAGAGCGCACGGTCCAGGCGATGATCGGCATGCCCTTGGCGCGATAGACGTCGGCCCGGGCGCTGGGCAGCATGTCCAGGCCCAGCGCCAGAAAGTCCGGCCGGGCGATCTCGACCTGCTCCAGGGCCGCCAGCGACTTGCGGACCTCCGGCGACAGGCGGCGAGCGCCCTCGTCGTCCCAGTTGTAGCTGTCCAGCCCGCGCAGGATCTGCGGCTGATGCTCGGCGAACCAGGCGTGGGAATAGGGATTGAAGCCGATCACCGCGGTGGGACCGTTGTGATCCAGCAGGATCTCGCTGACCTGCTTTTCCAGGTCCCCCACTTCGCCGAACGGAGTCTTCAGCTCGATATAGACCATGGCCCGGTGGCCGATCAGGGTCAGGGCGTCGGCCAGGGTGGGGATCGTCTCGTCCGTGCCCGACAGTTTCAGTTGCTGGAGCTCCGCCGCGGTGTGGTCGCGCAGCTTGCCCGGCGCGCCCGTCAGGCGCTCCAGGTGATCGTCATGGAAGACCACGACGTGGTTGTCGGCGGTCAGCTGAACGTCCAGTTCGATCGCATAACCCTTGGCGCAGGCGGCCTGGAAGGCGGCCAGCGAGTTCTCGGGCGCGCCGTCCGGCGACCACAGACCCCGATGCGCCACCGCCGGTTCGAACAGGCGCTCCCACGCCTCGCCGAACACCTCGGTTCCGGGGCGGGGCCGCGCGCGCATCAGGCCACCTCGACCACGGCGTCGACCTCGACCGAGAAGCCCAGAGGCAGCTTGTAGACGCCGACCGCCGATCGGGCGTGGCGGCCGGCGTCGCCGAACACCTCGACCATCAGGTCCGAGCAGCCGTTGATGACCTTGGGAATGTCGATGAAGTCCTGGCTGACCTGGACGAAGCCGCCCAGCTTGACCACGCGCTTGACGCGGTCGAGGTCGCCGGTCGCGGCCTTCATCTGGGCCAGCAGGTTGATGCCGCACAGGCGCGCGCCCTGCTGGGCGGTCTCGAGATCGACATCGGTCCCAACCGTGCCCTTGAGGCCGCCGTTGGCGTCCAGCGAGATTTGGCCGGAGATGTGGATCAGGTTGCCGGTCTGGACGAAGGGCACATAGTTGGCGACCGGCGCCACCGGCTGCGGCAGCACGATCCCAAGTTCAGCCAGACGCTGTTCGACCTTCGACATCAACACGCTCCAAATACCTGGACGCATGCTTAGCGCGGCGGGATGACAGGACAAGAAAAAAGGCCCGAACCGTTGCCGGCTCGGGCCTTCAAACTGTTTGGCTCTTTAAGAGCCGGTCGCCTTAGCGGGCGGCTTGCAACTTTTCGACCGTGGCCGAAACGCGCTCGTTCAGCGGCTTCACCGAGTCCTTGATCGAGGCCGAGACGATCTCCGAGGCGCGGCTGACCTGGGCGATGTAGGCTTCCAGAGCCGACTTGGCCCAGGCGGTCTGCAGCTCGACGGCTTCCTGGACGCTCTTGGCGCCGGCCAGCGACTTGGCGGCGGCGACCTGGTCTTCGGCGGCCTTCTTCGAATAGGCGAAGGTCTGGGCGCCCAGGGCTTCAGCGCCCTTGGTGGCGGCGGTCACCGAAGCGACCATGGCTTCCAGGTTCTTCTTGGAGTGGACGTTGGCTTCGGCCAGAGCGGCCAGCGACTTCTCGACGCCGTCCTTGAACGCTTGGTTCGAGGCGGTGCTGAACTGTTCGGCGGTGTTCTTCAGGGTTTCAGCGGCGGCCATGGGGAGGCTCCTGGCAGAGGGGGCGGGGCATGGCGGCGGACAAGCAGGATCCGGGTCATGCGTTGGGACAACATCGGTGTCTCATGTTGCAGTGCAGCAGTCAAGAATTTTGTGCAGCGCACCATAACCTAGGGTAAACGTTTGTTTCGCCTGTGAGGAGAGACCGAAGCTTCGCCGCAACGCCTTGAAATTATCCATCTCTGCGGCGAAATCGCTCACCAGTTGTTTACCTTAGAGAAAGGCGCTCAGCCGCATGCTAGTGTCACGCGTGTGGCGGTGCGGAACCGCTCAGTTCAAATGACGGACGCATTTCCCATGTTCGCCAAGCTTACCGTCCGCTCCGTTTTCGCCGCCCTGGCTTTCGCCGGCGCAATGGCGTGCGGCCTCGCCGCCCCGACCGTGGCCTCCGCGCAGATCCCGTATCTGCAGATGACCAGCGTCGAGCCGAAATACGCGGCGATCGTGATCGACGCCAATTCGGGCGAAATGCTTTACGACAAAAGGGCTGACAGCCCGCGCTACCCCGCCTCGGTCACCAAGGTCATGACGCTGTACCTCACCTTCGAGGCGCTGAGCGAAGGCCGCCTGAAGCTGACGGATCGCGTGCCGATCACCCCCCGCGCCGCCGCCCAGGCTCCCACCAAGCTGGGCCTTCCGGTCGGCGACAGCGTCAGCGTCGACGAGGCGATCCGCGCCATGGCCGTCAAGTCGGCCAACGACATCGCCACGGCCATGGCCGAGAAGCTCGGCGGCAGCGAATCGCGGTTCGCCGCCCTGATGACCCTGCGCGGCCAGGAACTGGGCATGCGCAACACCCGCTTCGTCAACGCCTCGGGCCTGCCCGACAGCCGCCAGATCTCGACCGCCCGCGACCTGGCCATCCTGTCGCGCGCCACCATGCGGGACTTCCCGCAGTACTATTCCTATTTCAGCCTCAAGGGCTTCGAGTTCCGCGGCCGCTACATCGCCGGCCACAACCGCCTGCTGACCAACATGCCGGGCTTCGACGGCCTGAAGACCGGCTACACCAACGCCTCGGGCTTCAACCTCGCCGGCTCGGCCGTGAAGGATGGTCGTCGCCTGATCGCCGTGGTGCTGGGCGGCTCATCGACCGCCTGGCGCGACAACAACATGGAAGATCTGCTGACCACCGGCTTCGACGTGCTCAAGCGTCGCTCGCACGGTGAGCGCACGACCATCGCCGCCAATCTCTACGAGGAAGATCCGCGCGGCCCGATCATGCGCCCCTCGACCGAGGAAGGCGACGGCGAGCAGGCTGGCCTGAAGATCGTGCTGACCGACAACCCCAAGCCCCCCGCCGCGATGAAGGTCTCGCCGACCCTGAAGGCGACTCAAACCGCGCCTAAGGGGGCCAAGCCGAAGAAGGCCAAGGGCGACTGGGCCGTGCAGGTCGGGGCGTTCAAGTCCAAGGGCCTGGCCAACGAGCAACTGGCGCTGGTCCGCTCGCGCTTCTCCAAGTTCGTGTCCGGCGCCGAGGGCGCGGTCGAAGGCGCCGCCAGCAGCACCTTCCGCGCTCAGTTCCAGGGCATGACGGCCGACGCCGCGCGCGGCGCCTGCAAGGCGATCACCGCCAAGCGTCAGCCCTGCATGGTTCTGTCGCCGAGCTAAGGCGCTCTATTTCCCATCCAGAAGACGGTCCCGCGCGGCGTTCAGCTGCGCGGCCAGGCCGGCGGTGCCGCCCTTGTCGGGATGGGCCAGGCGGATCAGGCGCGCATAGGCCGCCTGGATCTCGGCCTTGGAGGCGTCAGGCCCCACGCCGAGGATCGAACGCGCCTCGATCAGGCTGGGCCCGCCCTCCGCCTTCCGGGCCTTGTGAATAGCCGGACGTTGGCGCGCGGTGGTGGCGCTCCAGGCGCCGATCACCAGCAGCACGATGCTGACCGGCCACTCGCCGCGCATGCCGGCATAGGCCGCCCCGGCGAAGGCCATCAGCGCGGTGATCGCCGCGCCGATCCGCCAGCCGTCGCCCTTCAGCATGCGCGTGGCGCGTCCCGAAAGAACGAACAGCAGGATCGCCCCGCCCAGCAGCAGATAGAAGATCATACGGCGTCAGTCCCCGACGCCGCCCCCAAGACCCGACCTGGGTCCTATTGGGCGGCGAGCAGAGTTTCCCCGGAATAGGCCGAAAGGCCAAGGGAATGCATCAGGGCCCGCAGTTCCTGGCGCGCGGCCAGGTGCTGCAGCGACACCGGCACCGGTCGCACCTGCGGCGACAGGTCGGCGATGGTCAGGCCGAACGGGAACAGCTCGCGATAGATCACGCGGTCGCGCAGGCCGGGGCCCATGCGGAAACCGACCCGCTTGGACAGGGCCGTCAGGCGATCCTCGACGCGCTTGCGGTTGCGGGCCTCGGTGGTGGCCAGACGGTTGCGCAGCACCACCCAGTCCAGGGCCTGGCGTTGACCCGACAGGGCGCGGGCCTTGCGGGCTTCCCAGACGGTCAGCGAGTAGAGGCTAGGCTTCTGCAGCTCCATGGTCACCGGATCAACGTGGCCCAGCATGTCGAAGTCGACAAAGCTGTCGTTCATCGGCGTGACGATCAGGTCGGCCAGGCCGTGAGCCATGCGCGAGATGGCGGTGTCGCCGCCGGGGGTGTCGATCAGCACGAAGTCGGCGGCCTCGCGCGCGGCGACGAAGGCGGCCTCGAACTTGGCGACCTGATCCTCTTCGGACCCAGCGGCCAGGGCGATGTCGTCGTCGCTGAGTCGGAACTGCAGCGGCTGAGGCAAGGTCACGTTGTTGCCGGCCACCCAGGCGGCGCGGTTCTCGAAGAACCGCATCGAGGTGCATTGGCGCAGGTCGAGATCCAGCAGCGCCACCTTGGCGCCGCCGTACAGCAGGGCCGTGGCCAGGTGAACGGCGATGGTGGACTTGCCCGCCCCGCCCTTCTCGTTGCCGACGACGATGACACGCGTTTCGGCCATGCCTTCTTTCCTTCTTTTCGCCCGACTCGGCGACTCTCAATGAAAGATTAACACGCAGGAGGCGCTCTGAGAGGCCGCGACGTCAATCCAGGGCCCCCTTCCCTGTGGACCCATTGTCGCAGGTGGACGCCCAGACCTGGGTCCGTCATAAGCCAACGCCTGTTCGAGACAGGAGTTGGCCGTGGCCGTCGAAGCGCTGAAGATCGTCCGCACCGTCGCGGACTTGCGGGCCCAGGTCGGCGCCTGGAAGGCCGCCGGCGAGCGCGTGGCGCTGATCCCGACCATGGGCGCCCTGCACGAGGGGCACCTGTCGCTGATCGAACTGGGCCAGACTCGCGCCCGGCGCACCGTCGCCAGTGTCTTCGTCAATCCCAAGCAGTTCGCCCCGCACGAGGACTTCGACTCCTACCCGCGCGGCGAGTCCCGCGACGCCGAGCTGCTGGCCGGCGTCGGCTGCGACCTGATGTTCGCCCCCAATGTCGATGAAATGTACGCCTCGGGCTTTTCGACGACCGTGAACCTGACCGGCGTTTCCGAGCCGCTGGAGGGCGCGGCCCGGCCACAGTTCTTCGGCGGCGTGGCCACCGTGGTGACCAAGCTGCTGCTGCAGTCCCAGGCCGACGTCGCGATCTTCGGCGAGAAGGACTACCAGCAGCTCCAGGTCATCAAACGCGTGGTCAGGGACCTGGACATCCCGGTCGAGATCGTCGGCGCGACCACCGCCCGGGCGGCAGACGGCCTCGCCCTCTCCTCGCGCAACGCCTATCTCAGCCCCGAGGAGCGCGCCGCCGCCGTGGCCCTACCCAACGCTATGAAGGCGGCGGCCAAGGCCGTGGCCGAAGGCGGCCGGATCGACGAGGCCGAAGACGCCGCCAAGGCCGCCATCCTAGCCGCCGGCTTCCGCCAGGTGGACTATGTCGACATCCGCGAGGCCGGCGACCTGTCGCGCCTGGGTCCCGGCCCCATCGGCGACGCTCAGGGCCGCATCCTGGTGGCCGCCTGGCTGGGCAAGACGCGGCTGATCGACAACATGGCGGTGGGTTAGGGGAGCTTAACGGCGCGAACCTGTTCTCGAACCGCCTCTGCACGCTCCATCCAGTGGGGCATGAACCAATATTCGCGTCGACGGGACCGATAGTACGATAGCGCTTCGTTTACAGACTTTCGGGCATCCGCCAATGACATCTCCGTCCACAATTGGCCGATGAGGCGCGCTTCGGCGATCGCGATGCACTGATGCGCCCAGTATAGTCCGCTGGACGTTCGGGTAATGGGAACACGGTCGAAAACCTGCAATGCCGTTTCGGCGCTCGGAGCGCCGCCTCCCGTGCGGGCCAGGCCAAGATGGGCTTGCCCCAGCGCGACGTTGATCTGATCCAGGAACATGCGTGGACTGAGGTTCAATGCGGTATCGATCGCTGAGATCGCGCCCGCGAAATCAGCGGCCCGAGCCTGGATCACGCCAAGCGCGTTCCGGGTAAGAGCCAGATAATAAAGGATCTGCACGTGCCCGTCGTCGAACTGGGTCGTCGCGTGGATCAGCGCCTCCTCTAGTACCCCCTCTGCCTGCGCCAAGAGGCTTGAATCACGCAGGCGCTCCCCTGATTGGTAGAGGTTGTAGCCGAAGCCGCACAGGTCCGCTCCCCAACCAGTCGTGCCCTTTCTGGGATGGAGAGGCAGGACTCTGTCGCGATAGTCGATCAGCAGAGCACGGATTGCGGGCGGATGCCCTCCGCGTAGAGCCTCTTCCAGCATTGAGCGCGCGGCCGCTCGCTCAATGGCGAAGCGTTCGTCCGCATCGACCTCCACCTTGGCTTGGCGGTAGAGTTCGTCGAGTGCAGGATTGTCTGGCTGAGCTTCGCCAGGCGTCAGAGAAAGATTCAAAGCCGCGAACTGGACCACGGAAAACGGCCCGTCTCCTAGGTCGTCAAGGCGAGCCTCGTCCAACGCGACAAGGAAGCTATCTTTGCCTAGCGGCGAAAGGACCGTTCCCGTCGCCCCTACGGCCCAAGCATCGCCGCTGACGACAGTGACTCGCGAATTTCGTTGCATCCTGATCATGGGCAAACGCTAGAACGATTTTTCAACCCGTCCGACGTTTTTCACCGGCTCATCCGTGAACGATGTCCAATACCCAAAACGCTGAACGCCCTGTCATCACCAAGCCCCGAGCTCGCGCAGCTGGCGGGCCAGCTCCAGCGGCATGTCGGCGGCCTCGCCTTCGGTCAGGTCGGCTGGAATGTCCTCGTGCTGCAGATAGCGCCAGCCTTGGAACGGGCGGCGCGGTGTCGGGACCACGCGGACGAGGTTCGGATCGACGGTCACCTCGCAGCGCGACTCTCGCCCCTCGCCGACCGTGTCGATCTTCAGGATCGTCTGGCGACAGACGATCTGACCCTTCATCACCCGGTATAGCGAGCCGCCATCCAGCACCTCGTCGATGCGCTTGGGGGTCATGCGGGTGTGCATGATCCACGGGCGATCGGCCTCGGCGTGCCAGGCGACGAGTTCGTCGATGTTGTCGCAACCGACGACCAGCTTGATGATGTGCAAGGGCATGGCGGCCTACTTAGGCGACCGGCTCCAATTTCGCCAGCACCACGCCTTCGCTGACCTGCCCGCCGGCGACCGCCGACAGCTCGGCGACCACGCCATCGAACGGCGCGGCCAGGGCGTGCTCCATCTTCATGGCTTCCAGGGTCAGCAGGGTCTGGCCCTTGACCACCGTCTGGCCAGCCTCGACGGCCACCGAAACTATCTTGCCCGGCATCGGCGACAGGATCGCGCCGTCAGATGCCGCGACATGGGCCGCGCCGACCTTGGGCGTGAAGTCGAACTCGCGGACGTCACCGCCCTCGAACACGTACAGCGGGTCGCTTCCGAAGGCCGAGGGCAGCACATCGACGTCATCCAGCGGCCGGCCGTCCTCGACCGTGATGTCCCACGACCAATCGTCGCCCGAACCTCCAGCCAGGGCGACACGCAGCGGCATGGCCTTGCCGTCCACCGACAGCGGCAGGTTCATCGCCGCGCGAGGCGCGTTCATCCGGAAGCCCAGCAGCCGCGAGGGGGCGCTGGCCCAGACGTCGGCCCTGGGCTGGTCGGCCTCCATGAAGGCCTCCAGGCGCTGGCCGATCGCCGCCAGGGTCGGGGCGTCGGAGAACTCCCGCAGGGTCAGCTCTTCCAGCCGGGCCTCGATAAAGCCGGTGTCGATGGCCCCGTCGATGAAGTCGGGATGGCTGGCGCACTTGGCCAGGAAGGCGGCGTTGGTCTTGACGGGATAGACCTCGACCAGGCGACAGGCTTCGGCCAAGCGCGCGGCGGCGTCCTCGCGATCCACGCCGTGGGCGATCAGCTTGGCGATCATCGGGTCGTAGAACGGGGTGACCTCGCCGCCCTCCTCCACCGCGCTGTCGACCCGCACGTCGCCTTCGGGCAGGCGGAAGTGAGTCAGCGGACCGGTCGAGGGCAGGAAGCCGGTGGCCGGGTTCTCGGCATAGAGGCGCGCCTCCATGGCCCAGCCGTCCAGCGTGATCTCGTCCTGGGCCAGAGGCAGCGGTTCGCCCGAGGCCACCAGCAACTGCCATTCGACCAGGTCCTGGCCGGTGACCATCTCGGTGACCGGGTGCTCCACCTGCAGCCGGGTGTTCATCTCCATGAACCAGATGCGGTCGGCGCGCAGGCCTTCGGAGGCGTCGGCGATGAACTCGACCGTGCCGGCCCCGACATAGCCCACGGCCTTGGCCGCCTTGACCGCCGCCCCGCAGACGGCGGCGCGGGTGGCCTCGTCCATGCCGGGGGCCGGCGCCTCCTCGATCACCTTCTGGTGCCGGCGCTGCAGCGAGCAGTCGCGCTCGAACAGGTGGACGACATTGCCTTGGCTGTCGCCGAACACCTGCACCTCGATGTGGCGCGGACGGGTGACGTACTTCTCCAGCAGCACCCGGTCGTCGCCGAAGCTGGCCGACGCCTCGCGCTGGCACGAGGCCAGCATGGCCGCGAAGTCCTCGGCCTTGTCGACCTTGCGCATGCCCTTGCCGCCACCGCCGGCCACGGCCTTGATCAGCACGGGGAAGCCGATCTTGGCCGCCTCTTCCGACAGACGCTCGACCGACTGGTCCTCGCCCAGATAGCCGGGCGTGGTGGGCACGCCGGCCGCGATCATGACCTTCTTGGCGGCGTCCTTCAGGCCCATGGCGCGGATCGCCGAGGGCGGCGGGCCGATCCAGATCAGGCCGGCGTCGATCACCGCCTGGGCGAAGTCGGCGTTCTCGGACAGGAAGCCGTAGCCGGGATGGATCGCCTCGGCGCCGGTCTGGCGGGCGGCGGCCAGGATCTTCTCGGGAACCAGGTAGCTCTCTCGCGCCGGGGCCGGGCCGATCAGGATGGCGACGTCCGCCTCCATCACGAACGGGGCCTCGGCGTCCGCCTCGGAATAGACCGCGATCGTTCGCACGCCCAGCTCACGGGCGGTGCGGATGATCCGACGGGCGATTTCGCCGCGATTGGCGATGAGGACGGAAGAGAGCAACGGGAAATTCCTAGATCTGGCCCCTAGATCTGCGCCAAGGCGAAGACCAGCAGGGCCGCTAGCAGCAGGACAAACGAGACCACGGTCGACCACCAAACGATCAGGGTCTTGATGATCGCGCCGGGAATGCTGGAGCCGTATCCGCCACGCAGGGTCTGGAACAGGTTGATGGGCGTCCAGATCATCAGCAGGATGAACCACCAGCTGCGCACTGGATCCGGCAACACCAGGCCCAGGGCGTTGGTCAGGAACGCGAACGACAGCAGGTTGGTGGCGGTCAGCAGGTGGTCGTAGATGAAGTACTGGCGCTTGTTCAGGTAGACGAGCGCCAGGCTCAGGCCCAGCATCGGCAGCAGCAACACCGCCAGGCGGTGGCCCCAGCCGAACATGACCAGCAGATAGTATTCGGGGTTTTCCAACGCCTTGATCAGGCCGGCCTTGAGCCAGTGCTCCTTGCCGTGCGCGGTCTCGACCCCCGTCGCGCCATGCGCTTCGGCCTCCGGCGCGGCGGGGCCCGGCGTCTTGATGTGAACGCCGCCGATCGTGGCGGCCTCGGTCGCTTCCTCAGCGATCTTTTTGGCTCGCGCCTCCACGTCGCCGCTGTCGAACGAGGTGACCTTGGCCGCGCGGATCTGGTCGGCGGTCGCCTTGCGCATCTTCTTGTCGGCCTCAAGGACTTCCTGAGCCGCCAGGGGGTTGGTGCGTAGACGTTCGGCGTCGGCCACGGCCTTGGCGTAGCGTTCCTGGGCCTTGGCGACGTCAGCCTGATATTCGACCGGAGCCTTGGCCACGGCTTCCTGGTAGGCCGCCAGGACCTTGGCCTCGTCCTCGTCGGTATCCTTCAGCGCCTCGTCGCGATCCGTGGTCGCCTCGGCCAGGGCGGCGTCGCGGTCCTCGGCGGCCTCCTTCAGGCGGGCGTCACGGTCCTTGGCGGCCTCGACGCGCATGCGGTCGGCCTCGGCGGCGCGGCCCTGGGGCGTGGCCAGGGCCTCGGCTCGCTTGTGGACCTCTTCCTCGGCGTGGTGCTGGATCGAGTGGATCGCGTGCTCAGCCGCGAAGATGAACAGCAGCAGGGCCACCAGGAACGTGCGGAACGGCGGCACGTGCCGCACGATGCGCCCCTCCATGTAGTCCCTAGCCAGCACGCCCGGCTTGAAGAACAGCAGCGGCAGGGTGTTCGCCAGGCGACCGTCGAGGTGGAACATCCCCTCGATGGCCTCCCAAGTCAGGTGCAGGATCGAGCGGTGATGGGTGTCGGCGTTTTGCCCGCACACATGGCAATACCAGCCCTCCAGCGGCGTCCCGCAGTTCTTGCAGGGCTCGCCCGTGTGGGTGAAAGGCTTCTTCTTCGGACGAATGAAGCTCGTCGCCGAGTCCATCGCCCCAGTTTCCATATCCGCCGCCGTCATAAGGCCCCCTACTCGACTCTAGATGGTCCAGCTGGGTTTACGGCGTTCGAGGAACGCGCGCACGCCTTCTTGTCCTTCGTCCGACACGCGACGGCGCGCGATGCGTTTTGCCGTCTCGTCGATCAGGCCGCGGTCGATCTTTTGGCCGACGAAGTCGTTGACCAGGGCCTTGGCGTCGCCGATCGCGCCGGGGGCGCAGAGCCGGACTTCCTCGATCAGGGCCTCCTGCGCCGCGACCAGGCCGGCCGCGTCGTCGAACACCTCGTCGACCAGGCCGTAGCTCCAGGCCTGGTCGGCGTCGAACACCCGCCCCGTCGCGAACAGCAGCTTGGCGGTGCGCGGCCCCAGGGCGGCGATCACATAGGGGCTGATGGTGGCCGGGGTCAGGCCCAGCTTGACCTCGGAGAAGGCGAACTTCGCGTCGGCCGTCGCCAGGGCGTGGTCGCAGGCGGCCACCAGCCCCGCTCCGCCGCCGAAGGCCGGACCTTCGACCAGGGCCACGGTCAGGGCCGGGATGTCGTGCAGCGCCTTGAGCATCTGGGCCAGACCCAGGGCGTCGTCGCGGTTGTCGTCCTCGCTCCAGTCGGCGGCGGCCTTCATCCATTCCAGGTCGGCCCCGGCGCTGAACGCCCCGCCCACCCCGCGCAGGAAGACGATCCGCACGCCCTCGGCCCCGTGCAGGGTTTCGAAAGCCTGGTGAAGGGCCGCGATGGTCGCCGCGTCGAAGGCGTTCTTCTTGGCCGGCCGGTTGATCCAGACCGTGACCGCGCCAGACGGGGTCGAGTTCAGGTGGACCAGCGAGGTCATGGCGTCGGTATCGACGACTTCGACGATGGGGTCGGCGATGGGGTTGGTCATGACGTCCACTTTCCTGGTTCTCCCTCGTCCTTCGACAAGCTCAGGATGAGGGCTAGTCCGACATTTGAATTCCTCATCCTGAGCTTGTCGAAGGACGAGGGCTTTCCACCAATCACATCCGGAAGACGCCGAACGTGGTTTCGGGGATCGGGGCGTTGAGGCTGGCGCTGATCGCCAGGCCCAGCACGTCGCGGGTCTGGGCCGGGTCGATGATGCCGTCGTCCCACAGGCGGGCCGTGGCGTGATAGGGGTCGCCCTCGGCCTCGTAGCGGTCGCGGATCGGGGCCTTGAAGGCCTCCTCGTCCTCGATGGCCCAGGTCTCGCCCTTGGCCTCCATGCCGTCGCGCTTGATCGTGGAGAGCACGCTGGCCGCCTGCTCGCCGCCCATCACGCTGATGCGGCTGTTGGGCCAGGTGAACAGGAAGCGCGGGCTGTAGGCGCGACCGCACATGCCGTAGTTTCCCGCTCCGAAGGACCCGCCGATCAGTACGGTGAACTTGGGCACCTCGGCGCTGGCGACCGCCGTGACCAGCTTGGCGCCGTCCTTGGCGATGCCGCCGGCCTCGTACTTGCCGCCGACCATGAAACCCGAGATGTTCTGCAGAAACACTAGGGGAATCTTGCGCTTGCAGGCCAGCTCGATGAAGTGCGCGCCCTTCACGGCGCTCTCGCTGAACAGAACGCCGTTGTTGGCCAGGATCGCCACCGGCTGGCCCCAGATGCGGGCGAAGCCGCAGACCAGGGTCGTGCCGTACAGCGCCTTGAACTCGTCGAACGCGCTGCCGTCCACGATGCGGGCGATCACTTCGCGCACGTCGTAGGGCGCGCGCACGTCGGTGGGGACGATGCCGTAAAGCTCCGCCGGGTCGTACAGCGGCGGCTTGGCGTCGTGGATCTCGGTCTCGATCCGCTTGGTGGTGTTGAGGTTGGCGACGATAGAGCGGACGATCTCCAGGGCGTGCTCGTCGTCATTGGCGACGTGGTCGACCACGCCCGAGCGCCGGCCGTGGGTGTCGGCCCCGCCCAGTTCCTCGGCCGAGATGACCTCGCCGGTCGCGGCCTTCACCAGCGGCGGACCGGCCA